>Ga0206979_1017_pt1 | contig 33533 bp, 37 predicted proteins | sample Alteio_BWMinCont_19_FD_153463 | JGI IMG/M metagenome (GOLD analysis project Ga0206979, IMG submission 153463) | Enriched cells from forest soil in Barre Woods Harvard Forest LTER site, Petersham, Massachusetts, United States -... | ecosystem: Environmental > Terrestrial > Soil > Temperate forest >... | reverse complement strand
GAAATCGTTTAGTTCCTGTTTGAGAAAATCCTTATAGTGTCTGACGCTTTCGTCCAAACCGTCTAGGTCTACATTCCGATACATATCTGAACCCAAAGTGTCCGATCCTATGTAAACAAACCATCCGCCGATTTTTGGACTTAACCAATTGGCTTCATATTCTAATCCAGAAGCAATTGTCTGAATACCAGCATTTTTTGTCGTTAAAAAAACTTTGATTTTTTCAACATTTTTGATTTGCATGAAATCAAATTCTACTTTATGGTCAACTCCTTTTTTATCTGTATATTTTACTATCTTTCTTTGAGGATTTCCAATAACAAAATCGGAAGGATTAATTAGTTTGCCATTTATATGGAATTGAACGTTTTTATTAAATATTTTAAGTGGGTAACGTTCAAAAATTGCATCACGTATGTTTTTTTCTAAAAACTTATCAATAATTTTCTTTTTTGGCTCTTTCTCAGTAACTGTTGAATCGTAAAGGTTATTTATTGAAATTTTATAGTAGGTACTATGTTTACCCTTTAGCTCTTCTTCATACGTTTCTATTTCGACATCGGATACATTAAGGTTCCTGCCGAACATTTCAAATGAAAGAGGAACTTTTGCAAGAGAAAATGTTTTTGATTCAGTGCTATAGCCTATTGTTTCTATTTCATAGTTTTTGCCGATTTGAAAGGCGGCAAATCTCCCGATTCCCTTTCCGCCATCCTTACTAGCCGTACCAATTTCCAGTAGTTTTTCTTTAACTTCAGTTATGTGGACACCAATACCATCATCCTGAATTTCTATTCTTTTGATTATAAGAGGATATACTTCTGTTTCCTTTGTGTAATCTATTGTAATTTTAATATTCTTTGCATTTGCCTGAAGGGAATTGTTAATTAATTCACATAATGCTGCGAAAGTACTTATGTAGTTTGCAAATAGTTCATTTACAAGTCGGGAGTTAGTAGTTAATGTTCTTTTCATAACCGAAGTATCGGAAGCAAAATTAATGCTTTTTGATTCGTTAGACCTCATTATTATTCTTAGTTAGACTTCACATGCAAATATAAAAGCTTTTTACAACTTGGCAAAAATATTGTATATATGACAAAAATATTATACAGTGTAGTTTGGTCTCATGGGGGCGTGAGAGTTGTATTTGTAATGTCGCAGTAGTGTGCTTTTTATTTATGTGCCAACAAATCCAAAAATATTTTCGTCTGTAACTTATTGAATAAATATGAGTTAAATATTTATTTTCAAAAAGAGGGTGCCAAAAGGGGGTGTTGCTATATATGTATACAAAAACCAATTACGAATTATGAATGACGAATTACGAATTGGGGAATCAGACCTCTCCTACCGTCGAGGTGACAAAAATCCGCCTTCGCCAAGGCTTCGGCGGACGAAGAAAGATAAACCGCCCTTTTTACCTATTCTGGCCTGTTATTTTCCTGATAACGCCTGATAATTGTCAACGAGTTACGTGTATGAATTTTAAAATCAATGAGTTGAAAAATGAAAAAACGAGAATATCAGGCGGGATTGCTGGAAATCGCGTTTTGGGGAATTTATCAGGCGGGGAGGGTCAAAAAGGGGGTTTTTCAGACCACCCCCTACCCCCGCCAGCGGGGGACAGCGCTAATGCCGTTTATAGTATATCCACATTTGGTGCCATTTCAATCATTTTGCTCGTGAGAGTTCAACTCTTTGGGTTTTCTTCCGCAATTGATAAATGCTGTCCCCCGCTGGCGGTGGGTTCCTTGCGAGAGCAAGGAATTAGATTGGGTGGGATTCCAATCTTTCAATTTTCAATTAACTAATAACCAACCATATGAAATTTCAAAAAGGCCAAAGTGGCAACCCTGACGGTCGGCCAAAATCAATTCGTGAACACCAGGATGATATCCGAACCATGCTGTATGAGTTCATTAAAGCTAATTTTTCCGAAGTCCTGACGGATTTGGATACCATGAGTACCAAGGACAGGATGCGGGTGTTTCTTCAACTTCTGAAACATGCAGAACCGAAATATGGGGAACGCAGCCCCATGCTTAACCTCGACAATGCCACAGAGGAACAACTTGATGAACTTATTCAACGAATTCATGCTAATAAATAAATGTGCAAATATGCAAATGTGCAAATATGCAAATTGGCTGACGCACGATAAAAATCCCCCAATTCATTCCTTGCTGCGAAATCGCAAGGAACCTTTTTCAAAAAAGGGGGAATCGCTACTATCACAATCTCAAAATTTTTCAATTTTTCAATTTTTCAATCTTTTAATACTGACTCATGGATATCAGAGACAAATTAAGATACGTTAAGGGCTTTTTCAGAGGCAAGGATTCAAACCTTCATCCGTCAATGTATATGCAGGTAAAGGCGATTTTGTGGCTTGCCACAGAGCCCGACCGCTATGTTGATCAACAGGATAAATCCCAGGTTTATACCCCGGATGAGATTGTACAATTGGGTAAGAAATATTTCCTGATCATGCTCTATATTGTAAAGACTGAGGCGGATAAGGAAATTAAGAAGCAGGCAGAGGAGAAATTGGAAAGGTTGAAACAATTACGAATTAGGAACCCGAAGGTGCACGATAGTAATTAGGAATTATGCTCCTCGAAGAAAAACCATCCACAGTACCCTTTGCGCCACCGCTAAAGCTGAGGCGGCACGCGGTAAGGGTCAGGGCAATGCGGCGAAAGAATGTTTTGAAGGATGCTCGGAGCTTTGTCACGGGATTCCGGGTCAAGCCCGGAATGACGGCTTTTTTCAACAGCTTCATGGTCCAATTCTATCGTTTTGCCCCTACCTTTGCCTCTAATTCGAAAGATCTTTTTACCGTTCTTAAACCCCTTCGCTATGCCTGGTAACAAAATCAACGAGCCATCCGGAGCTATTCCCATTTCATCTTCACTTGGAGAAGTAGATCATGCCATCATGGAGCAGAAAAATTACCCTGTTGGCAAACGGGTATTTTATCTGAGCATCCAGGCTATATTTAATGCTATTATCATTGGATTTATCGCTAAATTATTGGTGGGATTTATTGCCCTTATTTCCAATATTTCATTTTATGGTAAATTTTCATTTGAAGATATATCGCCGGGAAATAATCATCTTGGCTGGTTTGTGGTGATATTACCTGTAATAGGTGGGCTCATCGTGGGCATTATGGCAAAGTTTGGATCACCGGCCATACGGGGACACGGGATTCCTGAAGCAATGGAGCAAATACTTCTGAATGAAAGCAAAATAAACCCTATTATTATTTTTCTAAAGCCCATATCAGCGGCGATATCTATTGGTACCGGGGGACCCTTTGGCGCCGAAGGCCCGATCATATCCACGGGTGGTGCTTTTGGTTCTTTTTCCGGTCAGCTGATGCGAGTAACTCCCAATGAAAGAAAGATCATGCTTGCGGCCGGTGCATGCGCGGGGATGGCAGCCATATTCGGCACCCCGTTGGCGGCATTGTTATTAGCTATAGAGCTGTTGCTTTTCGAGTTTTCACCACGTTCCATCATTCCCGTTTCGCTTTCCTGTGTGATGGGCGCAGCCATGCATTATGTATTATTCAGTAGCGGACCGGCATTTGTGATGCCTGATATACCTCAACCATCCAGTATCGCTATGTTTACTTATGTGCTTATGGGTATTGTCATAGGTGTGGCAGCTTCACTTGTTTCCAAATCTGTGTATTTTGTAGAAGACCTTTTTGAAAAATTACCTGTACATTGGATGTGGTGGCCCGCCATAGGCGCCGTAGCCGTGGGTATTATAGGTTATTTTTACCCTTACACACTTGGGGTGGGTTATATCAATATCCAGCATCTCCTTGTCGGATCGCTTCCCCTGTATATGCTTTTCTCACTGTGCTTTATGAAATTCCTTTCATGGTGCATCTCTCTTGGCAGTGGTACATCGGGCGGAACGCTTGCCCCATTGCTTACCATTGGCGGGGCATTTGGTAGTTTGATCGGGTTAGTGGCATTGTATTTTTTCCCGGGTTGTGGGGTGAATATCATGACCTGTGCCCTGATAGGTATGGCCGCCATGTTTGCAGGCGCTTCAAGGGCGTTACTTACATCCATTGTGTTTGCACTGGAAAGCACGATGCAACCGCATGGATTGCTACCCCTGATGGGTGCATGTACGGCATCTTATTTCATCTCATTTTTCCTGATGAAGGGGAGCATTATGACAGAGAAAATAGAACGCAGGGGCGTATCTACCCCCAGTTCTTTTGAGCCGGATATATTGCAGCAGGTATCCGTAAAAGAAGTGCTGAATAAAGAATCTAATGTATTGAATATAGAAAATACCATCAAGGAAGCCCGCGAATGGGTGAAGGAAAACAGTATCAGCGAAGGACAGGCTACGGCTTTTGTATTGGTGAATAATGAGGGCGTACTTGCAGGCACAATTTTGCGCAAAGTGATCTTTGCTAAAGAATATCCTGATAATATCCCCTTAACCGACCTGATACAAGACATCGGCCCCTATGTGTATGAGGAAAGCAGGTTGAGCCTGGCAACAGACCTCATGGCGAAATATAACCTGGATGTACTCCCGGTTATTGCCCATGGGAAGGACAAAAAGGTGATTAGCGTATTGACACACAAAGAAATAATTGATGCATACAGTAAGCGTCGCCACGAAGGAGAGACCTATCAAAGAGCCATTTCTATAAAGCGACAGGGCATTAAAGTGATTTTGAGAGGAAAGCAATTTTTGAATATGGATTGAGGTGGTTGGTGAGGACACCAACAACGGACAAATACACACCCCCGTCCCCTGCGTGCTGACAGGCAGGCTCTTGTTAGAGGGGAGCCGGACTCCGAGTGATTGATATCGTGAGTCTTATGTAGCATTACTCTCCTGATGTCAACCAAAAACACTCGCATGAAAACTATCGGAATAACAACCAGACCCGAATATTCCCCTCTAACAAGAGCCTGCCTGTCGGCACACAGGGGGTTAGTAGTGTGTGGATTGTTTGTCGCTCAGAACGTGGAGTATTAGATTATGTAAATCAATGCCTTTCGTAACTTAAAATAATCGACTATTGAAATATCAACTCCCAACCTCATCCAAAGCATTCGACAGATCATGGATCAAATCATCCACATCTTCTATACCTACGCTTAACCTGATGAGTGAATCAGTAACGCCGCTCTTTTCGCGCTCTTCTTTTGGAATAGATGCATGTGTCATGGACGCAGGATGGCCAATCAGGGATTCAACACCGCCAAGGGATTCAGCGAGAGAAAATAAATGTGTATGTGTCAAAACAGTAAGTGCATCCTCCATCCTATCCCCCTTGAGGGTCATGGATATCATGCCGCCATACATTTTCATTTGTTTGGATGCGATGTCATGGTTTGGATGTGATGTGAGGCCAGGATAGTAAACATTAGCAACCTTAGGGTGCTGAGACAAGTAATTGGCGATCTTCATGCCGTTTTCACAATGCCTGTCCATACGGACATGAAGGGTTTTAATACCTCTCAATACCAGGAATGCATCATGTGGTCCGCAGATGGCACCGCAACTGTTCTGCATAAATTTGATTTGCTCTGCAACTGCAGGATCATTACAAACAGCAGCACCCAGAACAACATCAGAATGTCCACCTAAATATTTAGTAGCCGAATGAACAACAATATCAGCCCCAAGTTCCAATGGCCTTTGCAAATATGGGGTCGCGAAAGTATTATCGACCACCAAAAGAATATTCCGATCCCCTATCTGTTTCTTGAGTGCAGCAATATCAATGATACTCAGCATGGGATTGGTAGGACTTTCGGCCCAGATCATTCTCGTATTATCGGTAATGTATTTGGCAACATTGGTAGCGTCACTCAGGTCAATAAAGATGAATTTAATGCCATATCTTTCAAATACCTTGGTAAAAATCCGATAGCTGCCACCATACAGATCATTGGTCGCAATTACCTCATCGCCTGGTTTCAGGAGTTTTGCAACAGCATCAATGGCAGCCATACCACTTCCAAAGCAATATCCGAAAATGCCACTTTCAAGGGCAGCAATATTCTTTTCCAAAGCAAGTCGGGTAGGATTTTGGGTACGTGCATATTCGAATCCTTTATGTTTGCCTGGTGCCTCCTGTACATAGGTGGAAGTCTGGTAGATAGGGGTCATAATAGCACCGGTAGATGGATCAGGTTCCTGGCCTGCATGGATGGCTTTGGTTGCGAATTTCATTTGCTTTATTTCGTTTATCTGATTTTATATTCTCTTGCTTTATCTACCATTTTCTCGACATCTGCCGCTGAAAAAGGCTTTGACAAGTATTCGTTCATGCCAAGATCCATACTGCGTTCACGCTCACCTGATAATGAATTGGCGGTAAGCGCCACAATGAATGGCTTTTGGTGCTGGTCTTTGTACTTTTCCTTTAGTTTTTTAGTCACCTCGAACCCATCCATCCCTGGCATTTCAATATCCATAAAAACAATATCATAGAACTTGTTATCGAATGCTTCAAAAGCCTGGAACCCATTAACTGCTATATCGTATGAAAGATTAAGCTTTTCGAAGATTTTCCTGATAAGGATACGGTTTACATCATTATCTTCAGCAATCAGGATCTGCATTGTTGCACCCTGAGCCAAATTCACATTTTCTGTATCCATAAGACTATCCACCTATAAAAACAAGGATTTAATATGTCACAAAACTAATGCTTTACCCTGAAGTAGCCTAACCAGGACTGCTTAATTTGCCTATCTATTCTTCAAACATCTCATACCATTCTTTGAACAGTTTTTCTTCTCTCTTGCCGTATCCTTTCACTTTTGCACGCACCTGTTTTAAGCTCTTTTCAATAAATATCCGGCGCGGATTTTTGGAATAAAACAGATCTGCATAAGAAATAATTTTTTCCTCGATGGTTTCACAAAGCATATTGCGATGGGGTAAAGGTATTTTATCCCTTATTATTTCTTCCTTTGTCAATCCGCCAAGGCCAATGTGGTTTTCGGCTATTCGCGCATGCAGGGGAAGACCTTCAGCTTCCAGAATTTTACGACCCTCTACAATATGATAAATATAAGGCATTTCGCCATTGCACCCAATCTCTTTAGCTTTCACATGAACGATGCCAATATCATGCAGCATACAAGCTTCTTCTATAAATCGTTGCTGGTCTGCACTCAGCCCCAGATGCCTCGCGATTTTGATAGCTTTCGCTGTAACCAATGATACGTGAACCACATAGATATTGTATGTAGGACTGTATGGCGATATATACTTGTTTATGATCTTAAAATAGTCAACTTTCTGCACAGGACTGGCTTTGTTTTAGCCTGCGAATATAAATTTCTTTGAGAACGCAATGCTATGGATTTTGAAGAATTATTTATTTGATGTTGTGGAGATGCTGCTAATCTTTGCCAGATGGACTAAGAAAGTATTGTGAATGACTTTGGACCTGGTTTCCGGATTAAGAAATTCAAGGCTCATATTCTGCACAGAGAATCTATCATACATATGATCGCTTCCCATACCGAAGACTCTTTCAAAACCGGAGAGTTTATTGTAATCTGATTCGTCCACATATAACCAGAGATCTCTTTTGGCAAGACTGTCTTTCAGATGATCAAGCAGTATTGCGTTTACATCGCGACGGGCATAGAAGTTCAAGGAATGAGAGCCAGTATAATTGAGCGTATAAAACTTGTTAATTGGTACAAATGGAGTTTTAAAATCTGGATTATTGCTTACATACTCTCCAACCTCATTGCTGGCCTGGTATTTCATCAAGCGTGGATAGATACCATAGTTAAGCCCGAAATTGATTGTAAACATGATGATAGCTCCTGGCAAAACTACTTTTCGGAAAGCATTAATACCCCTGATAGATATAGAAGCGGCGACAAGAGAAGCAAAAAGGCATATGACAAATACCCAAATAATAATGGGATTGAAAACAAACCAAAGCAAGACAATAATTGCGAGTCCCAAAAGCAGATAAACACCGGTCTGAATCCTGCCCAACCATTTAAAAGTCTTAGGAAATTTTTCAGCTGTTTCATAGATCCATCTGGCCGTAAAGATGGCGAGCAGTGGGAACAAAACAAAAATATAATGTGGCAGTTTGTAGTGGGACATCGACAGTGCGGCAAACATTAAAACAAATCCTGCTATCATCATGCCTTCCTGGTTTCCATTGAGCCGGAAACGGGATTTGATAAGTTCTTTAATCCCATAAAATAACCCAATAAGCCCAAGGATCGTCCACGGTAAAAAAGCCCAGGCATAGGTATGCTCAAAGAAGAACGGATCCGCATGATTGTTCCACTCGCTTTGGCCGGTAATACGACCAAAACTCTGGGTCCAGAAAAAGAAGGTGATGCCCTTTGAACCCCATTGTTCATACAATCCATAAAGCATTGGTGATAAAACTAGTAAAACAACAGGAATTGCTATGAGCCACCTGAAATCAAAAATGCCTTTCCAATTACGATGCAAAAGTAAATGGGAGCCAATGGCTACGGCAGGAATAATTAATCCAATCGGTCCTTTGGCAAGCATGGCCATTGCTACACCAACTGAGCCCATGAGAAGATTAATGACCTTTTTATCCCTGATATAAGCCGACAATTGCCATAAAGAAAAGATAACCATGCCTGTGAGAAGGTTATCAGTTTTGACATCATTGTTAAATAGAAAAAAGGCCTGGCATGATGCAAGGATCAATGCACTCCAGATAGCAATTGAATTATTATACCATTGTTTTGCAAGCCTGTAGGTGCTGTAAACAGCGAGTATCGTTGCCAAAAAAGAAGGCAAACGATAGGTAAAATCTGAAATACCAAAAAGATAAAATGATAAAGATGAAAGCCACATTAAAAGGGGCGGTTTATCCAGATAGGCCATACCCCCGTCATACAGTTTTAGAAAATGATGTGTTTTGAGCATTTCCATACTCATGGCAGCATACTGAGCTGCATCTACTTCCATGATCTGAAGGAAGAGTCCACCGATATAGGCTATGCCTAGAAGACTAAAAAGGATAATGTATATGGTGCGGTTTGACATCAGGCTTCAAAATTGGGGTTTTTATGGGGATTTTCGTGGAGGAACGAAAATGAAAAGAAACAATTATATGGAAACCATATTAAAACAGGAAAAGTTATCTTTGTATTACATGAATTCTCCTATATGAAACCTTCTGAAATCCGAAAAAAACTACATAAATATGTCGATGATGCTGATAATGAGTCGTTACAGTTTATAAGTGAAGCTTTAGCCTTATATCAAGCCAAAAAAGGAAAAGAGAATAAGAAACTTGAAGACTCTTATCCCTGGGCGCCTACAGATGAGGAATTGTTTGCACAGATTGAACGATCTGAAGAAAACCTGAAGAATGGAAATTACATTGCTCATGAAGAGGTTGTTGCTATGAGAAAGACATGGCGTAATCAAATTTAATTATCTATATCTTCATATATGAGACTTCACAACATTGTTTTATACAAATGAGTAAGTCAATATTTGACATTTTGGATGTGATTACATCAGTTGGAGCTCCAATTTCGACTCTAATTTTTACTTTTTTATTTCTAGTCAAGAGACCAAATTCTAAAGGAAAGGAATCTAATCTCCCCACGTATGGCATCATAATTTCTGCAGTCTTAACGGCATCAAGCGTTTTTTTTCAAAAACAACTAAATGCGATCGAGGCAAAACAAAATGAATTAAGCCGGAAAGAAACTGATAGCATTTTGAATAAAGCGAAGTTTCTATCTTCTACTCTCAATAAATCATTACTGTTGACTAAAGAAATAGAATCCAATTCACAAACGACGATTAGGAAAATAGATGAAACAAATTTACATGAGAATAGCCTTCTCAATCGCAGCGAGGCACTATTGCATCCATTTTATCCATTTAAATTGACCCTAACCCTTTCTGTTTCTGTTGATAGTCTGACTCAAAAGGAGAAAGCGGGGGTCACTAAATTCTTAGAATATCTAAAGCATCATTCATCTTTATATGTGCCAAACTTTTCATACAGTAGAAACCAGCCTAATTACCATCCTATATTTTTCTTTGAACCCCATATCCCGCACGAGGGCTTGAATGATTATCCTTTATTTGCTACACTTGATAGTTCCATTGTTGGGAGTTTGCCAAATTATGCTTTATATATTTTCAGTAGCAAGTTAGATATCAGCAAACCATTTGAACCGCAAAATGCTGTTTACACTATTTATCCAAACAAGGGTTTAGTAGGATACTCATATGACAGCAATAGAATAAATATAAGTATTGTTTATTATGAAGGGGTTGATAATAACCTAAATGATAAGTCCTTTTATAGCTTATATGAGTACAAAAAAGGATATATCGCTCTTTGGGATTTTATGGAAGAGAGTAAATGCAGGCTTTACTCAGTTACTTTTGAGAATGGTTATGACTTCAAAGAAAAACATGTCGTAGTATTCAGTAATTCATTGAAAGTAAAGATGCTCGCAGATTACAGGACAGGACGGTTAATAAGCGAGCAAATATATTACCACCCGATTAACTTTCTTGATCAAAAACCTGCTGAAGAGATTTTTAGAGAAAATAAAAAAGGCCGCTGAACTCCTCAAAAACTCCACCTTGTCCTCAAATACACCGCATTCCCAGCCGTTTGGAACTTGTTATTGAGCGTAGCAAAAAAGGATTGGCCGATAAAATCCAATGTCCAGCTATTGCTGATAGAATAGGTTAGATCAGGTAGGAATACGACTGCATTCAATCCGGGTGCATATAGTACACTAAAATTTCCAGTCGTTATCGGGCTAAATGTTTTTTGAATGCCCGGTAAAAATGAATATCTAAAAGGCAAAAGATTACTGGCGTCAAGGGTGGTATTTCTTAAAGCTGCGAGGTTGAAAACAGTCGTTTGACCAGTGCTATTATAGAGCGCCGAAAAACTTGCATACCATCCCGGGTCCCAGCTTTGATCTACAGAAATTGATACCTCAACAGTTTCTGTAGTATCAGTCAATTTATTCCGGCTATGGAAATAACTGATCTCTCCTTTGAATCCAGCGTTTTTGATATTCCCTGCCCATCCCGTCCCTATATCGAGGTCTTTATTATACAACCCGCCAAGAAACTGGATATCATAGTTATGGGTATTGAATTTATATAAAGCATTTATAATATTTTCATCATCCGTACGGCCAGGTTTTGCGGCCAGCTCAATACTGGAAGTATTGCTGAAATAATGCTGAATTCTGACGGCATCATTTCCCGGGCGTTCTTCATAATCAAAATCGAGCAGGTTGTACGCATTAAAAACATCATTTGGGTTCCAGGCCATTGCTACTCCCCAGTTGATTCGTTGGCGTCCCACAGTGACATCCCATAGATCGCTGTGCCAGTTTAGGTTTAGCCGGTCGAACTGTGTATAAAGGATCATCGAATTGGCATTGATGATCTTTCTTGATAAATCAAAATAACCGTTATCGGAGCCCAGACTTGCGGAAAATGCCGGGTTAGAAGATACTTCTTCGCCGTAATATAGCCTGTTTCGCATTTCTACGTCAAAGGTAAAATTGGCAGGGGCGTAATACTTAAAAATGAGCCGGTTGTGGATGAGATTGCCGGTTGAAATCTGGTTGGCATTATTTATAAATGATGCTGATTGGAGGTCTTTGATATAGCCTGTGAAAAGGAAATGCCTGGGCTTTTCGGTTGATGTATCTGTAGAAGTACTATCAGTTTGGGCGTGAAGTTTTGGGATTGATAATAATGTCATTATCAATATTAAAATAAACCCATTTTTAATCCGCATTAGTTTGGTTCCGTTGTTCGACCCCTACGGGGTCGGATTTTGTTTTGTTGTTATTTCTACAAACATGTCACCCCGCTGGGGTGATACTCCTGCGAATTTATTTCTGATTCACGTCAGATGTTACGACCCCATCCGTCAAAGTAACCACCCTGTGTGCTCTTTCTATAACCCTTGAATCATGTGTCGAGAAAATGAAAGTAATATTCTCATTGCGGTTCATTTCTGACATGATATCCAATAGATTGGCTGCAGATTTTGAATCAAGGTTTGCTGTAGGCTCATCTGCAAGGATAAATTTTGGCTTGGATGCCAGTGCCCTTGCTACCGCAACACGTTGCTGCTGACCACCACTCATTTCATTTGGGCGCGTATTCATTTTATCTCCAAGGCCGACTTCTTTCAGTAATTCTTCAACCCTTTTTTCTCTTTCTGCTTTTGGACGTTTTTGCAACAGCATTATGAATTCCACATTTTCCCTGGCAGTCAATACTGGTATCAGGTTATAAGCCTGGAACACAAAACCAATATTCTGCAGCCGGAAATCAATCATTTTGCTGTCACTTAATGCCGTCACATTTTGTCCATCGATAACGACCTCTCCTTTTGTCGGTTTATCCAGTCCGCCTATAATATTCAGCAGGGTTGTTTTACCGGAACCGGAAGGCCCTACCAGCGCAGCAAATTCACCTTGCGTAAAATGCAGTGTTACATCCGTTACCGCAGGCACAGGGATGGCATTGTCGTGATAGACTTTCGAAACATTATTGATATCAATTACATTCATATCTTTAGTATTAATATTCTTTAAATTATAATTTATGGATGGCTTCTGCGGGTTTTAATCTGATGGCCCTGATAGATGGATAAATGGCTGCCAGTAAGGCTGTACAAAATACCATTATTGCTATTTGCCAATAAACGTTTTCTTTTAGATAAGGGTATACCATAGAACTCATACCGAAATTCTCCATGCCTTTTGCGAAGGCTGCAAGACTGATTCCGTGTTTCCCAAAATACGAAACCGTCAAATAAGACAAACCCACTCCGAATGGGCATCCTACAAAAGTGAGGGTAATGGTTTCGATCATGATCATACCAAATGTCCTGGATTTATTCAAACCTATAGCCATGAGCATTCCCAGTTCTCGGGTACGCTCCATGACTGCCATCAGCATCGTGTTGACAATGGCAAATCCAAGGCCCAGCATAAATACCCCCATGAGTATCCACAGTATGAATGCGATATAGTCATTCAGAGTTACTGTCTCAGGCGACAATTCTTTCCATGATTCTACTTTCAGGGTTGGGAACTGTTTTTTCATCGCCGCATTTACCGTATCTACTTTGTCTGCATCTTTCAACACCATTGCAATCTCATGATATGTGGTATCGTTCCCGAGAATGGCATTGAAATCTTCAGAATTCACAAATACATTTGCGCCATCTGACTGGGCGTTGCTTGTTTTATAAATCCCTATAACCCTGAATGCTCCCGAAACGATATTGCCATCTGCTGCCGCAAAAGTGAGCACTATTTTGGAGTGCATTTTTATATGCAGTTTATCAACCAGTTTCTGGCCTACCAAAACACCATTCCTTTTATTCCCTTCAAAATAAGAGCCCTGTTTTACAAACATCTTAAAGCCCGTAACCTTATCCTCTTCTGCGGGGTTAATACCAATGATCTTGGTTCCGGAAGCAGTTGATGGTGAGGCGGTCATGCCAAAGGCAATATTTCTTAGAGTTGCTGCTTTTATATTTGGATTGCTTTCAATGTTTGCGAGCACTTTCTGCGGGTCTTTGATACTATATTGTATCTCGTTGTTCCCCTTAAACAAAGGATTATGGATCTGAATGTGAGAGAAGGTATGATTTATAGACTCCTCCATCATTTCATTGATGAATCCACCCATAAATGAGCATATAAAAAGACCCGCCCAGATACCCATGGTTACTGCGAAAATAATAATCAGGCTTCGGGTCCTTTTTCTCCAGATATTGCGCCAGGCGATTTTTAGCAACATGTGATTTGAAATTTGAAATTTGAAATTGGGGCGGATGCGTGGAACTTTGCCATGCTTATGGTGCTTTCATAATTTTTTTCGACTTGCATTTTTTCTTTCATTAGCTAATTAACACATTATCACATTGGCACATTTTTCTTATTCCCCATGCATTGCTTCCACAGGTTTCAGTTTTAATATTTTTGACAAGGGATACAGGCAGATAAGCACGGAAATGACAAAGACAATAATGGCCTGGTTATAGAAAATACTAAATTGAAATGCTGTATAAATATAAGGAGCCAGGCCAAATTGTTCATACGATTTTGCCAGGGCTCCGGTCATATGAATAGGGTAGTGCACAAAATAGAGTACGAGGGCCATACTCGCTACATAACCAATTGCCACACCCAGAAATGACATAAACAGACTCTCCAACGCTGTAACGAGGGCCAGGCGCCGACGGTTCATACCAATGGCAACTAGCACCCCAAACTCGTAGGTTCTTTCAGTAGTCATCATTAATATGGTACCGAATATACCAAAGGCAACGATCATATATAGCACCCCTTCGATAATAGACCCACTGGCCATTTTTCCTTTTACGGCCTGATCGAGTTCAGGTGACATTTGTTTCCAGTCCATCACCTCGTATTTGCTGGTATCCATATTCTTTTTCAGGTAGGCTAGCGTATGGTCGATGCCGTCAACATCTTTGATCACAATGGCATAAGAGCTAAGCATATCCGGCGTGCTGAAAAGTGCCTGAGCAGTTTTTAATGGCATGAAAACCATTGACTTGTTTAAATCCGGCGATACAAGTTTAATGATGCCTCTTATGACATATTTGCCCGCTGCGCTGGAACCATGATAACCCTGCCCAAGAAAAACAATGGTATCGTTTGTTTTAAGTTTTAAATAATCTGCTAACCCTGATGCGAGTATGACAGAATGTTCGCTATCAGACTCAAAATACTTACCTGCAATGATCTTCGGTTCCAGGTTGACCAGTTTTCTTTCTTTTACTGGGTCGATTCCTGTGAGCATCACGCCTTTCGTCGCATTGCCTGATGATGCCAGTGCAAAAGATTGAAGCCTTGGAACAGATTCATCGACGCCTGGTGCCTTTTTAATGGTATTTGCAAGGGCATCATTGGTTATCATGCTGTTATCAAGGCTTTGATCATCCCAATATCCCTTTTGATGAACCTGTATATACCCGGAGTACGCACCGGCCACATTGGCTACCATTTGGTTCATAGTACCCATTTGCAGAGATGTCATAAATACGGACAACACTACGGCGTAGAAAACAGAAGTAATCGCAATGATGGTGCGCCTTTTGTTCCGCCACAAATTGAGCCAGGCTAGTTTCAGGTACATTATTTTACGGTTTTCATGTTATTGGTACTGAAGAAGTCGTCAGATATCGGCTTGTCAAAAATGATATTATCATAAATCATAATTGTTTTATTGCCGGGTTTATCTGCCGGAACTATTTCAAAATGAGTAGGTATCATCCGGCCGCCCATGTTTTTGATATTGGTAAAGTTCATGGTATTTACCACACTGCCATCTTCATCATAGAACTGGGTTTTCATTTGAAAATAATCTGTCTTATCAACCCATATCACAATTTTGCCCCATACTACAGCGGCCTGTGCCTTAGGATCCAGTTCTATTTTATAGCAACTGTGGCCTCCAATAGTTTCTTCACCAAGGAGTTTGTGGGTATATTGATCCACAATAGATGAGGAGTTGATCAGGTCATCATTTGTAAGATCCGTTCCCATCCAGGATTGTGACATCATTGAAGGTGGCAGTTTTATGGTACGCTCAATGGAAGGTACCCAGTTCCAGGCTTCTTTTTTGCGTTTTAGGAATACTGTCCCTTTATCTTTTGCAGGAGATGTGATTAGGGACATACTCATATCCAAGCCCTTACTCCACGTTTTCATGGTCAACTCCCTGTTCCAGGTTGGTCTTACAATTTGAACTGTAACCTGTGCCTGCATACTATTGCCGCGCATTTTTTCATTGGCTTTGGCAATGATATCATCTGCACTTGGCCCACCCGGTAATCTCATGGAAATGAGAGACAGTACACAAATAAATAGAATCGGTATTTTAATATTCTTTAGCATCGTATTTTCAATTATCACATTATCATATTAGCACATCAGCACATTGGCTTCTACTTCATTTCCTTAATCACTTCCAGTATCTTCATTTTCAACAGTTGGTACATGTCAACATATTTTCGCAATTCGTTTTCGTATTCTTCATTGCCGGGGTTACGCAAAACAATGGCATCCTGCATAATTGATATGAACCGGTCCGTTTCGCTGATCTGCCGCGCCAGCATAAATTCCCTGTTCATTATGGCCAATTTAAAATATCTCTTCCGGTCACCGGATACGGTAAAGTATTCAACGATACCCTGCATTTCCATTATTTTCAAGGTATTGCTTACCGATCCTTTACTTAAATTCAGATCCGTTTGTATTTCTTCAAAACTGCGGTGAGGAGGATCGGATAATATCAGGTAGCCGAGAATTTTTCCCATAGCCCCTGATCCACCCATGTTTTTCAGCATATGCCCAAACCTTTCAATAAGGGCTTTTTGATCTTTGTTCAGTTCGTTCATAACTTAGTAAACCGGGGCAAAGATATAAAGTTTATTTGGTTCAGAAGCGAATGAACTGAAATATTTTTTAGAAATATTATAATCAGGTTGCTCCCTCTTCAAATACCAATCTCCGATGCGAATTTCAATGGTTTTGATAACATTAACTTATTATTGGCTTTTTCTGGCAAGAAGATTGATCTGTATTTTTGTAAATAAAAGCCATGAAAGTTGCAGCATCTTTTATTGCGATTCTTTTTCTATTGGCCTCCTGTACCAAAGATGATGACCAACAGAATCCACCGAACTATGGCAGTCTTTATACTGGCTCGTACTCGAGTCATTTAAGTATTAGCATTAGTAATGATTTGGCTTTCACAAATCTATTTCAGGTTCCTGACCATGCTGACGTTAATCTGAATATTAAAGCAGATACAAATGATTGCAACAAAATATGGATTAGTGGACTTTATGGCACCTCTCAAAGTATACCTGCTATGGCTACAGCCTCAGGTTTTAATCTGATCCCATCCGGAACAGGGATGCATCCTGCGGACATTGGTTTCGCTAAATTAAATGGACAGGTCGATCCTTATTTTGATATTCTAACTATCGACGGCAATTATATAAATGGATTGCTACAGTATAATTTGAGCGACAATGGCTTATACTTAGTTTCCTGCTCAGGAACATTGAACCATTGATGATCCACCTACTCCTTTATCACCCTTCCCTCAAAAACTTTATATCCGTTTTGAATGCGAACGAGATATTATTATTGTTGATGCCCGATGAATTCCTTTATTCCGCCAACAAATACCTTCATTTCTTCAAACATTGATTTGACCTCATTTACGTCAAAGTCCTTTTCCATATCGTAGTCACCTTTTGTCCTGGCGTTAAAGGCATTATAGATCATCTGAAAATATTTGGGAGGCAATTTGCCGCTGTGAACAAAAGTTTTATTGAACCAACCGATTATCTGGCCATGTTTGGAAGAATTAAATTGGTAAACAATACCTAAAGCGAGTAAAGCGTAGAACATGCCGTAATAAATCCTATTCACAGCTGCTCTCAAACTATGGTTCTCAATCAATACATTGGCATCCTTTATTGCTTCTTTTGCCCTTTCAAACCTGTGGGCAATCAATTCAGCTTTTCTGGCTTTCAGTCAGGCTCAAGCGTAAACTCCTCCTTTAACAGCATCTGCATAAATAGGCTGAAATCCCCTCAAGGTTTTTAATTCTGACACCGACAGTATATGGGCATCAACCAATATCCCATATTTGGTACAAACGTCCGCACAGATAGCGTAGATTGAATGTTCATCTCTCCAATCGTAATCAGTTTTCAAAATAACAAGAATATCGTAATCAGAATCTTCTGTTTCTTCATTTCTTGCCTGGGAACCAAACAAAATCAAATCGGAAACAAGATAGTGTTCTTGAATATGAGCTTTCAGATTCCTTATGATCTCAAGTTTAATTGCCTTATCCATTGTAATTCCTTATCACAAAAGTATAAAACAAAGTACAATAATCCTCCTACTCCTTCACAACCCTTCCTTCAAATACCTGGTCTCCGTTTTGCATCTGGATCAGATATAATCCAGGAGCGAAATTCTTCATATTTAGGTTTACAAGACTATTATTGGATGTAACTGATCCTGTGTTAACTATCTTCCCTGAAGCATTCATAATTGAATAAATTACGCTGCCACTTAAACTGCTGCCAATATTTATCTTCACCTCATCGGCACAGGGGTTAGGATACAGTTGCAGTTCTTTGACTCCATAGCTAATTGTCTCTATCCCACTATTATGGGTCGCGTTGATATAATTCTTTTTCGTGAGATAATTCGTTCCGCCAATCCCTGTTGCATTGAGACTTACGGTGTACAAACCAACCTTGTCAAATATAATTTTAGGATTTTTAGTCGTTGCCGTTGATCCCGTTCCATAGGTAAAGGTGGAAGGGGTAATCACCCATGAATAATTGATAGCACCGGTTGTAGTGTTGCTAAAAGTTACCGTATCATTTATAAAGACATTTGTGTCAGGTACATCAAACCCAACTACTGGCCCGCTTGGGTTTACAACATTCTTAAAACTGTCACGATACGTTATCGTTTGTGTAGAACCGGTTCCAGCGACACCCGCAGCGACAACAACTTCAAAAACGGGTATCTGCTCAGTAGTTGAAAGCCATTTATATTCAATCCTGTCCCTGTTTATACCCTGTCCGGCAAGGCTGTCTATTTCTTTCACGATAGACTTTATCCTGATACAGTTGTAAGTTTTGTGTGGTGTTATAACTTTACCCCATCCATCAATAATATTTGTTCTTTTACCGGCAAATTTTATTGTAAAAGTTGAAATTGTCGTTGACCCTGAAAAAGAGGCACTATCCGCAGTATTACCATATTTAATTGGGAAATTGTAAATAACATCCGGACTGGTATAAGGAATGGAAGTGGGGAGGTTAACAACAGGCACGGTTATTCCAAGCCCCTGGGAAGTATATTGTGATGTTGTCGTTTTAAAGAAGTTATATGAACCTTTCAGTCCTTGAATTTTAATATTCAGGGCGGCATCGCCGGAAAATTGCAGGGTGTATAAGATACTTGCCGATGAAGGTGAAACATATTTGTATGTATCCTGGGAAACTGGGGTAATTTTTGAGAAATCCCAGGTTGTGTCGGCCCCGGTTGCAGAAACATCTACGCTATCGTTGCTTGTAGAATAAATATAGTTTTGCCCGGCAACGGGCATGTTTGATTTGGTAATTGTTATTTGTGCTGAGGCATTTTTATAGCCTGTGAAGAACAGGGCAAAAGCCAGAATAATGTAAAAAAATCTCTTCCCCATAAGTTTAAATATTTGACATTAGATGGTAAATTTAATCTGAAAACGGCAAAACGCGTCATATTCTAAAAAAAACCTTCAAAAACGTAAAAAATTCTTTGTCAGGCAACCCTCTGCGTTATGCTTACCTGTAACTTTGCATGGTTAAGAACAAATTCGACTTATGCAGGACTCAGGCACACTTTCGGAATACCTCCCCATTCTTATACAAGGCGTAGTTGCCATGGGTTTTGTAGTAGTTGCTATGGCTGCAACGCATTTACTAGGACCTAAAAAAACAACCAAACACAAATTAGAGAGTTTTGAATCTGGAATTGAAGTAATCGGGAATGCCCGGATGCCTTTTTCGGTAAAATATTTTTTGACGGCTATTTTATTCGTTCTTTTTGATGTGGAGGTCATTTTTATGTATCCCTGGGCGGTTAATTTCAGGGAGTTCGGGATGCAGGGATTTATTTCGATGATGGTTTTCCTTGCAGTGTTCTTAATGGGATTCTTCTACATCGTGAAAAAAGGTGCCTTGAAATGGGAGTAAAACAATGTGCAAATATGGCGATATGCAAATGTGCAAATTGGCTGGCGCATGATTGTAGAGACGCAATGATTGCGTCTCCTGCCGAGAACCGAAAAATTGGAATAGATGTTAAATTAGGTAACAATTTGGAGGCACAAAACCCAAATTTCAAATTTTAAATCACTATGAGTGAAGTAAAAATAGGAAAAACGCCTGAAGGTTCGGAAGGACCTGGATATTTTCTAACAAGTCTGGATAAAATTGTAGGCATGGCACGTGAAAATTCACTTTGGCCATTGCCTTTTGCCACTTCCTGTTGTGGTATTGAATTTATGGCCACCATGGCTTCCCATTATGACCTGGCACGGTTTGGCTCTGAGCGCTTGAGCTTTTCTCCACGCCAGGCTGACGTATTGATGGTAATGGGAACGATCGCAAAGAAAATGGGACCGGTTTTAAAGCATGTGTACGAGCAAATGGCCGAACCAAGATGGGTGATGGCAGTAGGTGCCTGCGCATCCAGTGGTGGGATATTTGACACCTATAGTGTATTGCAAGGCATTGATAAAGTAATTCCGGTAGATGTATATGTACCAGGGTGCCCTCCAAGACCGGAACAGATCATCGATGGCATATTACGTATACAACACCTCGCCACAGAACCCTTAAAAAGAAGAAGCTCTGAAGAATATCGTAAAGAATTAGCTGAGCACGGTATCGTATAAATCCCATAAATCCTTGAATCTTGAAAATCCTGATTCAGAAAAATTAAAATGGAAGAAGTAACCGAAAATATTACACCAGAGCAGGACAAAGAAATCCCTCATGATCCGCTTATTGAGAAACTCCAATCTCAATTCGGTGAGGATATTAATACTGCTTATGAGTCTTATGGCATGAAAACCATTGTGGTAAGTCATGACCGTGTTTTTGAGATCATGAAGTTTTTGAAAGAAACACCCGAGCTGAATTATCATTTTCTTACAGATGAATGTGGCATACATTATCCTTTCAATAAAGGCCAGGAACTGGGTGTAGTATATCATCTGCATAACATGATGAGCAATAACCGCCTGAGGGTTGAAACCTTTTTCTCATCAGAAAACCCGGTTATTGATTCTATGACGCCGCTTTGGCCGGCTGCCAACTGGATGGAAAGGGAAACCTATGATTTTTACGGGATTATTTTTGAAGGGCATCCAGACTTGAAAAGGATCCTGAACGTGGATGATATGGATTATTTCCCCATGCTGAAACAGTATCCGCTTGAAGACGGCACCCGGGAAGATAAAAACGATATAATGTTCGGCAGATAATGGATAGTACAATGACCGAAGAAAAAACAAAAGAGCTTATCCAGAAAGAAGGGGATTTTTACACCCTCAACCTGGGACCGACACATCCTGCCACCCATGGCGTATTCCAGAATGTGCTACAAATGGATGGCGAGCGCATCCAGAGCGGTGAAAGCACAATCGGATATATCCACAGGGCTTTTGAAAAAATAGCTGAGCACCGGCCATATTACCAGATCACTCCGCTTACCGACCGACTAAACTATTGTTCATCCCCGATAAATAATATGGGCTGGCACATGACCGTGGAAAAGCTCCTCGGTATACAAACTCCAAAAAGGGTAGACTACCTCCGTATCATTATCATGGAACTGGCTCGTATGGCCGACCATATCGTATGTAATAGCGTTATCGGAGTTGATACGGGTGCGCTTTCGGGATTTCTTTATGTATTCCAGGAACGTGAAAAAATTTATGATATCTGGGAAGAAGTTTGCGGAGCGAGGCTTACAACCAATATTGGACGTATAGGAGGATTTGAAAGAGATTTCAGCACCACTACTTTTAAGAAACTGAAAGATTTTATCGCAGGTTTTCCAAAAGTATGGATGGAGTTTGAAAGGCTACTCAACCGCAATCCTATTTTTATGAATCGAACCATAAACTGTGGTCCTATATCTGCCGAAAAAGCTTTGGGTTATGGTTTTACAGGTCCTAACCTTCGCGCAACCGGGGTTGATTATGATGTGCGCGTGGCAACGCCCTATTGTTCTTATGGTGATTTTGAATTCGATATTCCCGTTGGAACCCGTGGCGATACGTATGATCGCTATATGGTACGTAATGAAGAAATATGGCAGAGCTTTAAAATCATCAAAGACGCCCTTGAAAACCTGCCTGAAGGTGATTTCAAAGCAGATGTGCCCGAATTTTATCTGCCTCCAAAAGAAGAAGTTTATAATAATATGGAAGCCCTGATCTATCATTTTAAGATCGTGATGGGTGAGATTGATGTTCCTAAGGGAGAAGTTTATCATGCGGTCGAAGGTGGTAACGGCGAACTTGGTTTTTATTTAGTAAGTGATGGTGGAAGAGCGCCATACAGGTTGCATTTCAGAAGGCCATGTTTTATTTACTACCAGGCTTATTCTGAAATGGCAAAAGGAATATTATTGAGTGACGCCATTATAACACTAAGTTCGATGAACGTAATAGCCGGCGAACTGGACGCTTAGAGCAATGTGCTAATATGTTGATATGATAATGTGCTGATTGGCTGACGCAAAACGGATTTAAAAAGAAGAAGAGCCAAAAATCCTCACGGATTTTCATTTCGAGCGAAGGAACGAAGCGAGAACCCTAAGGCTCACGTTAGTAAATCTGGCAGACCTACTTCAAAAGATGAATAGAACTTACTGAGAATTGCAAACATAAATAGTAAAGATCGTGACTACAACAACCACTGAAATTATATTTTCTCCTGAACAACTGGCCAAAGTTTCCGAGATAATGAACCGATACCCGGAAGGGAAGCATAAATCTGCTATACTACCTGTACTACATATGGCACAGGATGAGTTTGGCTGGTTGAGTATTCCGGTAATGGACTATGTAGCTGGATTGCTTAGAATACAACCTATTGAAGTGTATGAAGTGGCTACCTTTTATAGTATGTACCACATGAAGCCGGTAGGGAAGTTTGTCATGGAGTTTTGCCAGACAGGCCCTTGCTGCCTGGTGGGTGCAGAAAAAATTGTCAAATACATCGAAAATAAGCTGAATATAAAGGCTGGAGAAACTACAGCAGATGGCGTATTTACGCTCAAAACCGTTGAATGTCTTGCTTCCTGTGGCTCAGCGCCAATGATGCAGGTAGGAGAGTTCTATTACGAACATCTCACCGAAGCCAAAGTAGACGAACTGCTTGACAAATGGCGCACTGAAGCGGCAACAATGCCTGAACACAAAGCAGGCGAAGGCACCATAGAGTCAATGATCAGCGTGAAGGCTGGTATGACGCGCCATTGAAACCAGTCAGTAAATCACGGCGAAGGAGAAAAGGGTGCGCCTTATAAAAAACTCCTTAGTGGTATTACGAACGAGGGTCTGGGAAATATTTAACACCTATTTTTGTGTTTTCTTATCCTTAAATCTGATATGCTAAGTTTTATTAAATCCATATTTAATTATTCCTTGATCTTTGGAGTAATATGCGTCATTATCATTGGATGCACAGGCCATAAGCAGACAAAAGTAACAAGCAGTTCCCTCGACTCTATTTCCCGGATCCCTGACCCTGCAGCAAGGATTGTCGTACTTGACAAGTATATTAAATCTTCACCGGCTACCGCACCATTATATTTCTTAAAAGCGAAAGCATATGACGAAACGGGTAGCCTTGACAGTGCTGTAAAATATGCAGGGATGGCAATCGATAAGGATACCACCCAAGCAGCGTGGTATTTTTATATGTCCGACGTGTTTATGGAAAAACCCTCGGTAAAGAATGCGATTGGCATTCTGAAAAGACTTGCTGTAAGACAACCCAGGAATAAGGAAGTATGGATAAAAATAGGCGAATTGCAGGTAAAAAGCGGAGAGGTAGATGAAAGCATAAAGAACCTGGAAACAGCTTTAAAGATTGATCGCAATAGTCCCGATGCTTATTTTTGGTTGGGTTACGAATACAGGGAGAAAAAAGAAAATGACAGGGCTATCATAGGTTTTGAAAAGGCGGTTGAATTAAAGCCGGATTATGAACAGGCCTATGTGGTACTTGGGTTACTATATAGTGACAAGAAAGACCCTAAAGCCATAGAGTATTATTCCAGTGCTTTGCGGTTAAATCCTCATGATACCGCAGCCATCTATGATAAAGGGAAATATTATCAGGATATAGATAGTTTTCAACGAGCTATTGATGAATATGATAAAGTGATTGCCCTTAGTGCAGATAACAGAGACGCCAACTATGGTATTGCGTATTGCCTTTTTCATTTGAAAAAATACGATGATGCCCTCGGATATTTTTCAAAGGTGTTGATGAAAAACCAGTACGACTCTGGTGCGCACTATGGCCGCGGACTTTGCTACAAAGGACTCGGACAGTATGATAAATGGCGGAAAGAGACCAATATCGCTGAGGGGCTCGAGACAAAACAGAAGAAGTCTGATGACTGACCTTCGACAAGCCCAGGCACCTGAAGCTGAGTGTATTGGTTCTGGCAAAATCCGACTCGGTGGTTGAGCTTGTCGAAACCCCGCCGATACTTTGGATTGATCTTGTCGAAGCCCGCTGCCTTCGACAAGATCAGGCAGCGGCAAACCCAGGCCCCGAAAATCTATTCGTACCTCAAAGCATCAATTGGGTTTAACATCGAAGCTTTTCTTGCCGGATAAAATCCAAAGAATATTCCGATTCCTGCCGCAGATGCAAAGGCGACAATAATAGATGTAGCGCTGATAACAATGGGCCAATGCATCGCATTTTTTACGATCATGGCTACCCCGATTCCGAGCGCTATTCCCAAAAGTCCACCAATAAAACTGATAACAATAGCTTCTGTTAAAAACTGAAGTAGAATAATATTCCCCTTGGCCCCAACAGCCATTCTAAGGCCGATCTCACGCGTTCGTTCTGTAATAGACACCAGCATGATGTTCATGATACCGATACCCCCTACAAGCAGGGAAATACTTGCAATAATGAGCAGCAGTACTGACATGACATTTGATATGGCTGAAAATGCATTGCTTAAATCAGCCTGGGTACGAATGGTAAAATCAGGAGCAATACCTGGCAATACTTTATGTCGCTCACTAAGTATCTCTGTTATTTCGTCAGACCCCGCCGTAACCAGGTTAGCGTCCTTGGCAGATGCAATAATCTGGTTTACCCAGGTGATGGATAGTATCCTACGTTGTACAGTATAGAATGGAGAAACGATGCAATCATCCTGATCTTGACCGAAGCTGTTCTGCCCCTTTATTTCAAGGACTCCGATGATTTGAAATGGGATATTGGTGATCCTGATAGACTGCCCAATGATGCTGTTCAGGTCAACATTGGCACCCCAAAGATTTTTGACAACAGTTTGTCCTATCACGCAAACTTTTGCAGCGCTTTTGTTTTCAGAATTTGTAAAAATATCCCCGGCAACCGTGTGTAGATTTTTGATCGGGAAATAATCAGTAGTAACCCCGTAAATCGTTGTCCGCCAGTTTTGTCCGTTTGCAAGTACCTGTGATGTACTGCGTACTATAGGGCAGGCAAGTGGTACAGAAGGACAATTGAGGGGAATTGCAGTGGCATCTTCGACAGTTAAGTTTTGAGAAGCACCGGCCCCGGCTGCAACGCCACCATAACTTGTAGAGGCCGGGAAAATAATGATCATGTTGGTACCGAGGTTATTAACCTGCGATTCAATACTTTGCTTGGAGCCTGCGCCAATACCCATCATGGCTACAACTGATGCGACACCAATGATGATGCCAAGGGCAGTAAGCAATGTCCTGAGCAGGTTTTTGCGTAAGGCTAGTATGGAAATCCGTAATATGTTGGTAATTATTCCCATTATGATGAGGCTTTTACGGGTTCTCCTTCTATATTTACCTCTGAAGTTTCTCCGGGTCTATTATCAATATCATCTGCCGGGGGTAGTTTTTCGAGTTCATCAATGGCACGTTTCCGGTTCTTTACGGGTGCATCATCAATAATATGCCCATCTTTAAATACTACCCTCCTGGTTGCAAATTGGGCGATATCAGGCTCGTGCGTTACAAGTACAATTGTAATTCCTTTTTCATTCAGTTTTTGAAATATATCAATTACTTCAAAACTGGTTCGGGAATCAAGGTTACCCGTGGGCTCATCTGCGAAAATGATTACCGGATCATTTACCAAAGCGCGGGCAATAGCAACCCGCTGTTGTTGCCCGCCTGATAATTGGTTAGGCATATTTTTCATTCTCGTAGAAAGGCCGACCGAAGTAAGCGCTTTTACAGCCCTGTCATGACGTTCCTGAGCAGTTATTTTTCGGTTATATAATAAAGGCAACTCTACATTTTCAAGAGCCGATGTCCTGGATAACAGGTTAAAGGATTGAAAGACAAAGCCTATCTTTTTATTCCGCACTTCGGCCAGTTCATTTCTGGAGCTCTTGCTTACATCCATGCCATCCAATGTGTAGCTGCCACTGGTTGGTGTATCCAGGCATCCCAAAATATTCATGAGGGTAGATTTACCTGATCCGCTGGTACCCATCACCGCTACAAACTCGCCTTCCATTACGTCAAGGTCTATACCCCTGAGAGCGTTTACTTTCACGTCTCCCATGGTATATATCTTCTCGATCTTCTTTATAGATATTACTGTCTTCATTTTATTTTCCTCATCGACCACCTTTTCCACCAGCCCCGCCACGGCCGCCGAAACTTGGCGCAAACGGGCTTTTGGCTGCAGAGGCATCAGGGTTTCCAACCGACGATATATCCGTTACAACCAGATCACCTTCTTTTAGATCACCAGAAACTTCAGTCTGCGTCCCATTGCTTATACCCACATCTACTTTTACCTCTTTCAGACTGTCTCCCGAAATCACCCAGACACGCCCGGTCTTTTTCTTTGGAATGGTATCGGGTCCTACAACGACCTTAGGTTGAATCTGCGTATTTTTTTCTTTTCCGGCTCCTGATTTTTTTGGCTTTGCAAAGCCGGCAGGGTTAAATGTTAATGCCTTTGCAGGTATCTGAAGCACATCTTTATGAGATTGAACCTGGAAAATGATATTGGCAGTCATACCCGGCAACAGTTTCAGGTCAGGGTTTGGCACTTCTACAATAACTGTATAGTTTACAACATTATTGGTTACAGTTGGCTGCAGGCGGAGCTGAGTTACCTTACCATGAAATTTTCTATTGGTGTAGGCATCCACGGTAAAAATAACATCCTGTCCTAAAAATACCTGGCCTATATCTGTTTCATCTACTGCGGCCTGCACCTGCATTTTCGTCAGGTCGTTCGCAATCATAAAAAGCGTTGGCGTAGTGAAACTAGCCGCTACTGTTTGCCCTATATCAACATTACGTGATACAACAGTTCCACTTATTGGCGCTTTGATAAACGCATATTTAAAGTTGGTGATCGCTTTATCCAATTGAGCCTGTGCTGATAATTGATCAGCTACTGCAGATTTATAATTTGCTTCTGCTACATCCAGGTCTGCCTGTGCTGCCGCTTTACCGGCTAACAGTTCCTTCGTACGCTCATAAGCTTTTTTGGTTTGAAACACATTCGCCTTGGTTTTTTCAAGGGCTGCCTTGGCATCATTTTCCGCTTCTTTTAGCGGTGTCGTATCAATCAGAGCCAGTAACTCATTCTTTTTTACGCTGTAGTTGAAATCAACAAAAATCTTAGATATGATTCCGGAAACCTGGGTACCTACGGCGATATTAGAATCTGGATTAAGTGTTCCGGTCGATGTGACAGTCACATTAAGATCACCTCTCACCACTTTACTGGTAAGATAGGATGTCTGAGCAGCTTTTGCAGGCCGTGTAAAAAAGTAAATAGCCCCGCCTGCAACTAAGACTGCAATTATTGACCAGATTATGATTTTTTTCCTCATTGGTTATTTCTATAGTGTTATTGCTTTGCCCTGGTAAAAATCAAGGACTTTTTGCCTGAAGATGTAAGAATATTTTGATTGCGCCACCTGTGATTCAGCGGCGATATATTTATTTTGTTCGAGTATCAGTTCACTTGCGTTTGAAGCGCCGCTTTTATATTTGGTTTGCATAGTTGTGTAAGCCTCTGTTTCTGTGCGCAATGCTTCAATAGTTGAAGCATATTGTTTGCTTGCCCCATAATAGCTTGTATAATCCTGCTCAATAGTCTGACGGTATTGTTGACGGGTTAACGCGTCGTTAAGTTTTGCGACATCTCTGCTGATAGTAGCTTGTTGTACATTGCCCCGAATGATATAATTGTTAAAAATAGGTACCACCAGGGCAAAGGTGAACCCCTCGCCAATATTGTCTCCTATCTGGTTTGGGAACAGGTAACTACTCGATCTTTCAACAGGCACATCCCCATAAACAAGTGAATTAGGATTGCTTTGCAGATATCCTATAGTCTCTGGCTGATACCCCTCCATTGTTATTAAATTCCGGCTGCTTGAATAATTTGTAGAAATACTTCCGTTAAGAAGTAATCTCGGATAGGCAGTACCTTTTGCAATATCAATCCCATAATCAGCCCCTTTAAGTTTCAGTTCTGTGCTTTTGACCTGCGGCTGGTTTTCAACGCTTTGATCATATATTAATGAAGAGGGTATTGAGTCAATATGAGTCGGAGGATCTGCCAGGGTAGGCTTGTCAATATCAAATCCAGCCGAATCCGGCTTATCCATGAGCTGCTCGAGTGTTAATCTATCCAATGCCAATTGATTCTGCGCATTGGTTAATGCCAATTGGTCAGCCGCAAGTTGAGATTGAACCTGGTAGAGATTAAGCTCCGGAACAGAACCCGCATTCACCATCACTTTCGTAATATCAATTTGCTTGTTGTCCGTTTGAATGGTGCTCTGGGCTATTTTAATAAGTTCATTATCAAGCAATAATTGCAAATAAGAATTTGCAACGCTGATAATTATTGTATTTTTATATGTTTCAATGTCCATTTTCCCGGCATCGTACAATTCCCTGTCCTGTTTGAGGGTATTCATCAATTGACCTCCTTCGTAAAGCACAAGAGATCCTGTCAATGAAAAAGTATTGGTTAATATATTCTGGTTGACGTACTGATAGGTAACCGGGTTGAGTGATTTCCCAAAACTAAAGCCCTGGTTTGCATTACCATTCAATGAAGGATATTGGGCATATTTGGCAAGGTCAAGGTTCACCTGGTTGATGTCATTAGACCGGCGGGTGATATTCAGCTGGATATTCCTTGTTAAAGCCTCATTAATGCATTTTTGAAGTGTCCAGGAAGCCGACTGTGGACTTGCATTGAAAGAGAAAAAGAGAGGTATTATGAAAAGGATTTTGATTTTATTCATATTCGATCGTTCTGGCTCGTAGATCTGTAATTTTTCAACTCAATATTATAAGACGTAGAGGGGCGTCATTTATTCTATTCGCTGAAAAAGGCTCCAAAGTTACGTAAACAAATTATGGCGTGGTATGGTTAAAAGGTGCATCCCCGCCCTGCTAAAATAATGCCATCAAAAGTTAATATTTCCTTAATGCAAAATGGATTGTCAGTCTGGATCATATCAAAAGCAAATGGATGGTTTAGAGCTTAGATTAACAAAAAACCAATTAATATTGCTGCTGGAAATTGTTTCATAACCCCTCTAATTTGATGATATGGAAAATGCTGAAAGACAATTAAAACTCGAAAAATATGGCAAAGCTTATGAGGAACTTGCCACTTTCCTAAAAACCCTTTCAAAAGAAGAAATAGCCTATAAACCCGCCCCTGAAAAATGGTCCGCTCATGAAATAATAGTGCATATTGCTGATGCAGAGGCTAATTCATATACCCGCCTTCACAAAGCTCTTGCCGAACCGGGTGAAATGATCTTCGCTTATGACCAGGACGCGTGGGCCAATAATCTCGATTATTCTCACCAGAATTTCGACGATCATCTTGAATTATTCAGGCTGCTAAGAAAGACTTGTTATGATCTCATTAAAAACATGCCTGAGGAAAAGTGGAACAATCAGTACAACCATAGTGAATACGGATTAGTAGGATTGGACCGCTGGCTGGATATTTATGTAAAACATATACCGGGGCATATTGCACAGATAGAGAGGAATATGGCGCATATGAAGGCCAATAAGCCTTGATTCAAAAGGAATATTCCTTATATTTGAATATATGGCTAAGCAACCGGGATTCATTTCATCAGCTTATTTCGAGGACTACTCCAAATCCTGGGATAGCAGTGTTGATACTGCTTTGAAGCAATTAAGCGACAAGGGCGAATTTACGTCGGAGGATTTTGAATATTATGTGATAGCCTCTTCTTTGTTTTCGTCAAAAATTGAAGGTAATTCACTCGATTTCAATAGCTTCTATGGCAACCGGCATAAAAAAGATTATCCAAGGACTAAAGAGGTGGAAGAGATTGAAAATCTTGTCGAAGCTTATAAATATGCTTCCGAAAATTCTTTGAATGAAACCAATTTCCTTAAATCGCACTTTTCATTATCAGCAACTTTATTACCTGAAAACGAGCGCGGAAAATATAGAACAGAGCAAATCGGTATCCGTGATTCAGCAACCGGACGTCCAGTGTATCTTGCAGTCGAACCAAAGTTTGTAGAGGAGTTGATGGGTCAATTATTTACTGATTTAAAACAATTGCTTTCAAATGAATTAAACCACTCAGAAGTATTTTATTATGCTTCAATGGTTCATCTTTGGATCGCTACGATCCATCCCTTTGGAGATGGTAATGGACGCGCTGCCCGACTGGCCGAAAAATGGTTTTTATCTGAAAAACTAGGCCAGGCCGCATGGGCTATTGCCTCTGAAAAATATTTTGGGATCACAGACCAGAATATTATCAAAATATTGCGCTCGGGTTCAATTATTACGCTTTACATTGGGAAAGATGCATCCCGTTTCTGAAGATGCTCCCAGAATCTGTAAAATTTTAAATAACCTTCTTTCCCTTAAACTCGAAATTCTGGCCAAGGTAAACTTTCCTTACTTGTTCGTCTGCGGCAAGTTCTTCAGCGGTACCGGCTTTAAGAAGTTTGCCCTCAAAAAGAAGATATGCTCTATCAGTTATGGTAAGTGTTTCCTGCACATTGTGGTCTGTGATAAGAATACCAATATTCCGGTGCCTGAGTTGTGCTACAATAGTCTGAATATCTTCAACGGCTATAGGGTCAACTCCGGCGAAAGGCTCATCGAGTAGGATAAAATTGGGATTCGTAGCGAGCGCACGCGCTATTTCTGTTCGCCTTCGCTCACCACCAGATAGGAGATCGCCGCGGCTTTTGCGAACCTTTGCAAGGCCAAATTCATCAATCAGGCTTTCGAGTTTGTCTCTTTGCTCCTGTTTGGTTAACCGCGTCATTTCCAATACGGCCTTGATATTATCTTCAACAGATAATTTCCGAAAAACAGATGGCTCCTGTGGCAGGTAGCCAATTCCTTTTTGTGCCCTGCGATACATGGGCAGCCTGGTTATATCTTCATCATCAAGAAATATCCGTCCTTCATCCGGACGAATAAAACCCACGATCATGTAAAACGTTGTTGTTTTCCCGGCTCCATTAGGACCCAGGAGACCTACTATTTCGCCTTGCTCCACATGAACAGATACATGATCAACCACCTTTCGGCTGCGGTATGCTTTAACAAGAGTATCGGATCTGAGGATCATTTTAAATTAATTGAAAATTTGGTGATTTGAAAATTTGAAAATTGGCTGTCGCATGATAATTCGTAATTCGTAATTATTAATTCGTAATTGTTTTTATGTCCTTGATATTGATCGAAACTGTATATTCTCCTCTATACTCATTCGGCTCAATGGTATAGCAAAGGTCGAAACGAGGTGACTGAAGGATTTCTTCATAAAACTCTGCAAAACCAAAGGCAATTCCCTTATAACATTTGCCGCCCGGTGATTTTATTGCCAATTGCAAATGATTGGCACCTACAATTTTAGGTTTGTAATAATTGGTAAGACCTCTGCTTACAAATACCGGTTTCATACTTTCCGGTCCAAAAGGCCCAAAGCGTTCAATACTCCTGCAAAAAGTAGGCGTTACATCATCCAGCATTATTTCCATATCATATTCTAAAACAGGGGTCAGCAGATCATCAGTGATCAGCCGGCTCACGGATTCTTCGAATTTGTCTGCAAATTTCTCAATATTATCAAGACTAAGTGACAAACCTGCAGCAGCATTATGGCCGCCCCACTGTTCCAGGAGATCATCGCATTCTTTGATTGCTTCATATAGATTAAAACCCGGTACACTCCTGCCCGATCCTACAGCCTTGCCGTTTGATTCGGTCAAAAGAATAGTGGGGCGATAATATTTGTCTATGAGTCGGGAAGCCACAATGCCAATGACGCCTTTGTGCCAGTCTTTGTTATATAAAACTGTGGTTTTTCGTCCGGCATGTGTTCCATTCATCCCTTCGATCATTTCAAGCGCTTCGCGGGTTATTGTCTGATCAACGGATTGGCGGTCTGTGTTATTTTTATTGATTTCCGCAGCCAGTATCACTGCCGTTTCATAATCCTCTTCAATTAGCATTTTCACGGCCAGGTTGCCACTTGCTATACGCCCCGCTGCATTTATGCGCGGCCCTATTCTAAAAACAAGATCATTAACGGTAAGATTTTTTGTGACCCCGGCAAGTTCCATTAATGCTTTATAGCCTGGCCTGGGGTTCGAATTGATCTTTTTCAACCCAAAATAGGTTAATATCCGGTTTTCGCCCGTCATATGGACGATATCTGCCGCGTTGCTTACGGCTACCAATCCTAAATATTCATCGGGGCTCCAATCAATATTATATCTTTCGGCATAAGCGCTGATGAGTTTATACCCGATTCCGCAACCTGATAATTCTTTGTAAGGGTATGTACAATCTTCACGCTTTGGATTTAGAACGGCACCGGCGGGCGGAACGATTTCTCCTGGTGTATGATGATCGCATATTATAAATTCAATTCCCAGTTCTTTTGCATGCTCAACTTTTCCAACAGACTTGATACCACAATCCAATGCAATTATCAATGATGCCCCGTTTTCATGAGCCCAATCAATTCCTTGGGTTGATATCCCGTAACCCTCTATAAACCTATCGGGTATATAATACAATATATGAGGATAGAACTTGTTAAAAAATGAATACACGAGTGCTACTGCGGTTGTACCATCTACATCATAATCACCATAAACAACTATTTTTTGTTGAGCTGCCATGGCATCATGAATGATCTGAACAGCTGCATCCATATCCTTCATCAAAAATGGAGAATGAAGATCATCTATGGAAGGCATGAAATAAGATCTTGCCTCATTAAATGAACTAATATTTCGCTGCGCTATTAGCCTCAGAAGAATATCACCGGTCTGTATCTGGGATTTAAGCGACTGGAACAATTCTTCGTCTGCTGCAGGTTTGGCTACCCAGTTTTTTTTAGTGGTCATTTGGTCGTCTATCCATTAAGGCCCTCACCTTTAAACTCTTTAATTGCAGGCCCGAATATAGGCGAAAGCAGTCAGGCGGCGGGAAAGTTCAAAAATCGGCAATTTATGATTAATATCACCTAAAAACCGAAATTCCCGTCATCCATTCCTAAGTTTGTAGGATGAACCGTAAACTGCGCATCATTTATATGGGAACACCGGATTTTGCGGTACCCGCCCTA
>Ga0206979_1009_pt1 | contig 33554 bp, 20 predicted proteins | sample Alteio_BWMinCont_19_FD_153463 | JGI IMG/M metagenome (GOLD analysis project Ga0206979, IMG submission 153463) | Enriched cells from forest soil in Barre Woods Harvard Forest LTER site, Petersham, Massachusetts, United States -... | ecosystem: Environmental > Terrestrial > Soil > Temperate forest >... | reverse complement strand
CACTGCGCTCTGGCATTTCTGACAAAAAAGCCAATCATTGCCATGACAAGCAATATGCTGTAAAAATTTCTATGCCATGGTTTTAAGATCATCTTAGCAGCATTAAGTTTCCACTTACCTGGAAAGATTTATCGTCAATGCCACGGGCTGATATCATAAAAATATATAAATCAGCAGGCGCTTTTGCGCCTTTATAATTTCCATCCCATCCTTTATAAATGTCATTCGATTCAAAAACAAGGCTTCCCCACCTGTTGTATATTTTTGCGTCGAATGAGGTGAGTTTTGTGCCAACTACATTAAAAACCGATAAAGCTGATACTCTCCATATATCATTGGTGCTGTCGCCATTAGGGGAGAACGCATTGGGTACAAAAACCCTTGATGGCAGTACCGCACAGGTGAGGTTCGATATGCTGCTGTCCTGCCTGGTCCCGTTTTCAATCGCGATCACCCTGTAGCAATATGCTGTATCAATGGCATTGTACACCGAATCATCGGTATAGGTTGTGTCGGTCCCAGGGAGGTTGGCAACTGTTTTAAACTGTTTGTTTTTTAATTGAATCTGCACCAGGTAGTTCTGTACGCCACCAGTCCAGTTGTGATAGCCATTCCACGATAAAGCAACATTGTCATTATTAATTTTTTGCTTCAATAATATCGAAGTTCCGATGTTGCTTTCCGGGCTAAGGTACCCGCATTTGTCAATAGTCTGCACCCTGTATATGTAGCTACTGTCGTTTACTTTGGTGGATGCATCTGCGTACGTATTAGTTTTTGTAAATACGTAATTATCAACCCATCCCGTATAAGAATTGTACTTGCCCAAAAGGTATCCCACAAGACCTTTATAACCGGAACTGTCCCATTGAAGTTGAACTTCGCTGTTGTTGATTACGGTTGCAAAATGCATGTAAAGAGGTGTATTTTGCCTGATATATTTTGCCTTGAGGCAGATACTGTTGCTGTTTGATACATAACCGCTGCTATCTTTTTTTGCTGCAATATAATAACAATAAGTCTGGTCACAGAGAGTTGTATCAGACCATGTTAAAATATTCCCCTTCACCGAGTCAACCAATTTTAAAGTACTGCCGCTGTCGGCTTTGTAAATATAATACCGATCCGGATCCCAACCGGAATAAGCAGACCAGTTAAGAACATTTACAGGGCCAGTATTTGCCGTTCCATTAAGTAATATAGTACAATGCACTGTGCTAAAAGAAGATATCCGGCCACATTGATTTTGTGTCTGAATATTAAAACAATAACTTGAATCAGAAGTATTTATAGAGTTATCTAGATATAAAAATGAAGTATCATTTACCTGTTTTACAGAATCGGTTAATATAGTGGCTCCTGATAACCTGTTGATCAGGTATGAATCAAAATGACGTACGCCATTTTTATTGTAAACTACCTGGATGGTATGATTGTCAACAACGGAAACATAAAGCAGTTTTGTATTTTGAGGAGCCAATGTATCTTCCACAAATACAGCGATTTTACGAATGTTGCCGAGACAACCCCTGTTATCTATTGCCGTGAGGGAAACAGTATGCAGGCCTGTGGAATAAAAGGCGAAATGAGGACTCTTTACCGATGTTGTATCATAGGGTGCGGCAGGATCGTCAAATTTCCAATACCATTTCACCACTGAATCGGCGGGTTCTGTGAGATTGACAAAGAGGACTGAATCTTTGTAGCAGATATCAGAATCCGATACACTGAAATCAGCTACAGGCACCACATTTACATTCACAATGTTCACTTTCACAGTGGAATCCACGCAACCCTGTATAGAGATGGCGCGCATTTTTGGAGTATATAATCCGGGACTGTAAATATGCGAAACTGTTTTACCATAGGCATCAATAGTACCGTTATTATCAAAATCCCATTCAGTAGCAAAATTGAATTTGCTTGTATCTATAAAACTCACTTTGAGCGGAGCGCAACCCAACGGATTGGAATAAGAAAAACCGGCAATCGGCAACCGGAAAGCAGTGATGGTATCTGTAAGACTATCAGAACATCCGGCGGCATTTACAGCAACAAACTTTGGATAAAAGTAAATGGAAGCCCCGGTATCAATCAATGGGTTGTAAAAATATTTGTGAATGGGGATGGCATTGCTGTCCATAGGGGAACCGTCTCCAAAATCAAAAGCAAACCTGACCGTATTCTTACTAGTATTGATAAATGAAATATCCTGAGTGCCGCAAAATGCTTTTACCGAAGGCCTAAAACCGGCCACCGCATTGGGAGCTACGGTTATCAAATTACTAAAAGTGGTAATAGGACATTGCCCATGATTGGATGCTACAAGAACAGCCTTGTATTTGCCTGGCTTTGTGTAGGTAAAGACAGGACTCTGGTGTACTGAATCATCAATGATCCCATCACCATCAAAATCCCATTTCCAATTGGTAGCCAGTTTAGAAACAGCATTAAATTGCACAGTAAGTGGCACACATCCGAGCGTGATATTTGTAAGTACCTTAGCATCTGTTGATGCACGGTATATTTTTATGGTATCCTGGAAATAATCAGCGCATAGTGTGTCTCCAAGCGATTGGAGAACCGGGTAAAAGAAGATGGAGTCGCGACTGGTATCATTAAGAACATAAAGATGTGGCGGAAGGCTCACTGAATCAGGCGGAGAAGCATCGCCATTGAAGAAATAAAACTTCTTCACGTTTTTGCTGATGTTGGTAAAATGAATCAATACACTGTCGCATCCGGTACTATTATCCATGGTAAACAAAGGTACCGGCCCTACGAGGTCTATAGCAGTTGTTTTTGTAATGGATTGCGGGCATCCATAAGGGGGAAATGCTGTTAGAGATATAGCATATTGAGTTTTATTAAAGTGCAGGTAAACATGCGAAACCGGACTTGAGTCAGACGTAGAATAGCTGGTTCCGTCTCCAAAATTCCATAAATACCCAATTGTGAAATCTTTATCTGTAGTTGTGTTTATGAAATTCCCTACGGCAGGTGCGCAATAAAATGAAGGAGGTGTCACATAAAAATCAGGGTGTGGAAGCGTAAAGCAACTATACGCTGAATCTATGTCAGAACACGTGATACCATTTACGATCCTTGAACCTGCCAGGGTGATCCAGTAACAGGTATCGGCTTTAAAAACAATCCTGACATTTCTTGATGTATCCGGGTCAAGGATTGTGGCCAGGCTTGCAGGTTCTATATGCCATTTAAACCCAAAAGCATTAGAAGGCGAATAATTTGTAATTCTTTGGGTATCTCCAGGACAACCCAATTGCCCCACTGAAAAATCCAGCCCGGGTCCGGCACAAAGAACCACGCTTGATTGTCCTGTTGCGGGATAGGTTTGGACACAAGTATCTCCATTTAAAATGGTTGATATGTTAAGATGCATTGGGTAGCATCCGGTTTTTGAAATCGTCACTTTTGTAGAAGGGGAATCCGGGTTTTCGATTTTAATAAAAGGAAGAAGCCCTCGGGCATCTATATCCAGATACCAATAATAGAGCGGCGGGTGTGCGGGATCGTTGGGGTATTTTTCTTCGCGGCCTAGTCCGAGGGTCGTTTCAAAATCCGGATTCAGACATCCTGCAGTTTTCGAAACTACTATTTTCGTGAGGTCTCCAATAACTTTAAAAAAATCTTTTTTGGTGGTATCTGAACTGCAATGGCCGTTTGAAACATGCAGGGTAACATCATAAGGGCCAAGGCTATCCGGTGTATAACTAAATTGGTGTAAAAAAAAAGAGTCAGGAGGGGTTTGCAAAAACTCGTCTTTGATGTACCACTTGTATTTATAATTAAAGAATTTTCCTTCGGGGGGGCTTGGGTCCGGTATAATAGTCAGTGGAGTTTCGATACATCCAATTGGTTTGGGCAGCGAATCAAAATCCGATTTTGGATGTGCAGCAATAATAAAATTTCGAGTGTTTATCGAATCCTCACAGCCACTTAAACTTGTTGCAACCAATGAAATGCCGAATTTTCCCAACTTGTCTGGAATATAAAAAGTATCATAAGTTGCAGTAGGGCCTATGACATAGTTTGTTTTCAGCAGTGCACTATCTGTTGAATCAAAGACATACCATGTATATCTTACGGTTGAATCTTCAAAAGTATCAGATTGGTTTATTAAATGCACGGTGTCCCCCAAAGCACATATCTGGTTGTCATGCGAAATGAAGCCTGCAACAGGCCCGTGAACATTCACAAAAGTCGGATAGTAGGCATTTGTTTGGCAACTTCCGTAATTATATGAATAAGTGACATTTCCTGAATACCTGCCGGCAGTGGGATATGAAAGGGAAAAAGGAAGTGTACATGGAAGGGTTCCCGCTGCAATTCCATTGGGGAAAGTTAAATCCCATGGAACGTTGCAAGGAATTTGGTTTAATGGATTGGCATACACATAAAAGCCGGCGGCGCATTTGGTTTGAAAGGCAGGGGTTAAGGGAGAGCCCACGTACCCTTGTCTGTAGCGTGTATAAACACATCCGGTACTCATGGCGACTTTGAGAGCGGCATCATGATTTACAAGAGCGTCACCATATCTTATGGTGTCAGGTAATTTTGATGCGGATGATGATGGGGTACCACCGGGAAATGACCAGGAATACGCTATTACTTTATTATTCCCGGGATCACTCACGTACGGTGAAAAAATTGCATGAATACTGTCCGGGGTAATGATCATATTGCCACATAAATCAACACCGACAAGATCAAAAGTATTAAGGGTTTTGCTGCTAAAGCCCTGGCAACCATATTTATTTATGCTAAAAAGGCTTATTGGGTAAGATCCCGAAGTAGGGAAACTAACCGTATCGGTTTTAGCAGAATCAGCTTTGGATTCTATGATCCAGTACCCCATGGTTTCATTTGGCGTACTGTCTTCGAAAACGAACTTATCACCGCTGCTGAAATCGCAATACTCGAAACCATTGCTGGTCTTCGTGAGTGGTACAAAGGTGAATTGGCCAATAAAGGCCTCATGCACAATGCCGGGAACCATTATGGGTGTCGGTATAGGATATACAGTTATGAATGTATCTTTTGTAATGACCGGGCATGCTGTACTTGCGCCTGATAATCTGGCCTGCATCCTGATGGTGTATTGTCCCGGATTGGAAAAAGCAGCCGTAATGGTGTCATTCCCGTTTATAAAGCCGTTACCAAAGTCCCATTGAAAAATAGTGCCTGCTGCAGATGAGGTACCTGTGGCATTAAACTTTACAACCAGTAGTGGGCAGCCCTCTGTTTTAGTGCTTGCCTTAAAATTAATACTGCCGCACTGCGCTCTGGCATTTCTGACAAAAAAGCCAATCATTGCCATGACAAGCAATATGCTGTAAAAATTTCTATGCCATGGTTTTAAGATCATCTTAGCAGCATTAAGTTTCCACTTACCTGGAAAGATTTATCGTCAATGCCACGGGCTGATATCATAAAAATATATAAATCAGCAGGCGCTTTTGCGCCTTTATAATTTCCATCCCATCCTTTATAAATGTCATTCGATTCAAAAACAAGGCTTCCCCACCTGTTGTATATTTTTGCGTCGAATGAGGTGAGTTTTGTGCCAACTACATTAAAAACCGATAAAGCTGATACTCTCCATATATCATTGGTGCTGTCGCCATTAGGGGAGAACGCATTGGGTACAAAAACCCTTGATGGCAGTACCGCACAGGTGAGGTTCGATATGCTGCTGTCCTGCCTGGTCCCGTTTTCAATCGCGATCACCCTGTAGCAATATGCTGTATCAATGGCATTGTACACCGAATCATCGGTATAGGTTGTGTCGGTCCCAGGGAGGTTGGCAACTGTTTTAAACTGTTTGTTTTTTAATTGAATCTGCACCAGGTAGTTCTGTACGCCACCAGTCCAGTTGTGATAGCCATTCCACGATAAAGCAACATTGTCATTATTAATTTTTTGCTTCAATAATATCGAAGTTCCGATGTTGCTTTCCGGGCTAAGGTACCCGCATTTGTCAATAGTCTGCACCCTGTATATGTAGCTACTGTCGTTTACTTTGGTGGATGCATCTGCGTACGTATTAGTTTTTGTAAATACGTAATTATCAACCCATCCCGTATAAGAATTGTACTTGCCCAAAAGGTATCCCACAAGACCTTTATAACCGGAACTGTCCCATTGAAGTTGAACTTCGCTGTTGTTGATTACGGTTGCAAAATGCATGTAAAGAGGTGTATTTTGCCTGATATATTTTGCCTTGAGGCAGATACTGTTGCTGTTTGATACATAACCGCTGCTATCTTTTTTTGCTGCAATATAATAACAATAAGTCTGGTCACAGAGAGTTGTATCAGACCATGTTAAAATATTCCCCTTCACCGAGTCAACCAATTTTAAAGTACTGCCGCTGTCGGCTTTGTAAATATAATACCGATCCGGATCCCAACCGGAATAAGCAGACCAGTTAAGAACATTTACAGGGCCAGTATTTGCCGTTCCATTAAGTAATATAGTACAATGCACTGTGCTAAAAGAAGATATCCGGCCACATTGATTTTGTGTCTGAATATTAAAACAATAACTTGAATCAGAAGTATTTATAGAGTTATCTAGATATAAAAATGAAGTATCATTTACCTGTTTTACAGAATCGGTTAATATAGTGGCTCCTGATAACCTGTTGATCAGGTATGAATCAAAATGACGTACGCCATTTTTATTGTAAACTACCTGGATGGTATGATTGTCAACAACGGAAACATAAAGCAGTTTTGTATTTTGAGGAGCCAATGTATCTTCCACAAATACAGCGATTTTACGAATGTTGCCGAGACAACCCCTGTTATCTATTGCCGTGAGGGAAACAGTATGCAGGCCTGTGGAATAAAAGGCGAAATGAGGACTCTTTACCGATGTTGTATCATAGGGTGCGGCAGGATCGTCAAATTTCCAATACCATTTCACCACTGAATCGGCGGGTTCTGTGAGATTGACAAAGAGGACTGAATCTTTGTAGCAGATATCAGAATCCGATACACTGAAATCAGCTACAGGCACCACATTTACATTCACAATGTTCACTTTCACAGTGGAATCCACGCAACCCTGTATAGAGATGGCGCGCATTTTTGGAGTATATAATCCGGGACTGTAAATATGCGAAACTGTTTTACCATAGGCATCAATAGTACCGTTATTATCAAAATCCCATTCAGTAGCAAAATTGAATTTGCTTGTATCTATAAAACTCACTTTGAGCGGAGCGCAACCCAACGGATTGGAATAAGAAAAACCGGCAATCGGCAACCGGAAAGCAGTGATGGTATCTGTAAGACTATCAGAACATCCGGCGGCATTTACAGCAACAAACTTTGGATAAAAGTAAATGGAAGCCCCGGTATCAATCAATGGGTTGTAAAAATATTTGTGAATGGGGATGGCATTGCTGTCCATAGGGGAACCGTCTCCAAAATCAAAAGCAAACCTGACCGTATTCTTACTAGTATTGATAAATGAAATATCCTGAGTGCCGCAAAATGCTTTTACCGAAGGCCTAAAACCGGCCACCGCATTGGGAGCTACGGTTATCAAATTACTAAAAGTGGTAATAGGACATTGCCCATGATTGGATGCTACAAGAACAGCCTTGTATTTGCCTGGCTTTGTGTAGGTAAAGACAGGACTCTGGTGTACTGAATCATCAATGATCCCATCACCATCAAAATCCCATTTCCAATTGGTAGCCAGTTTAGAAACAGCATTAAATTGCACAGTAAGTGGCACACATCCGAGCGTGATATTTGTAAGTACCTTAGCATCTGTTGATGCACGGTATATTTTTATGGTATCCTGGAAATAATCAGCGCATAGTGTGTCTCCAAGCGATTGGAGAACCGGGTAAAAGAAGATGGAGTCGCGACTGGTATCATTAAGAACATAAAGATGTGGCGGAAGGCTCACTGAATCAGGCGGAGAAGCATCGCCATTGAAGAAATAAAACTTCTTCACGTTTTTGCTGATGTTGGTAAAATGAATCAATACACTGTCGCATCCGGTACTATTATCCATGGTAAACAAAGGCACCGGCCCCACGAGGTCTATAGCAGTTGTTTTTGTAATGGATTGCGGGCATCCATAGGGGGTATACGCGGTAAGGGTTATAGGGTAACTGGTCTTGGTAAAATGCCGGTACACATGCGCTACTGGAGTCGTATCCAGTGCATTATAGGGAGTCCCATCTCCAAAATCCCATATATAACCAATTGTGAAATCTTTATTTGTTGTGGTATTTATGAAATTAGCGACAACAGGTGCACAATAAAATGAAGATGGGTTTACATAAAAATTGGGGCGCGGGAGATCAAAGCAACTATATTCTGAATCAACATCTGAGCATATGACTCCGTTTACGATTCTTGAGCCTGCCAGGGTGATCCAATAGCAGGTATCAGCTTTAAAAACAGCCCTGATATTCCTGGAAGTATCAGGATCAAGAATATCTACGAGGTTTGCCGGGAATATTTTCCATTTAAACCCAAAAGCATCCACGGGGGAATAATTGATAATATGCTGTGTATCAGGTGGGCAGGTCAATTGTCCTATGGAAAAATCAAGTCCTGGACCCGCACAAATATCAGGCGCATTGTAGGTTTGTACGCAGGTATCACCACCAACAATTGTTGATATCGAAAGATGTATAGGGTAGCATCCGTTCTTCGTAATGATCACCTTTGTAGACGGAGAATCGGGGTTTAAGAAACTTATATATGGTTTAGACGCTCCAGCATTTATATCAAGATACCATTGATAAAGAGGAGGATGTGCGGGATCGTTCGGGTATTTTTCTTCGTGCCCTAAGCTAAGCATCGTTTGAAAATCAGGATTCAGACAGCCTGCTGTTTTTGTGGCAACTATCTTAGTCAGGTCTCCGATAACTTTGAAAATAGCTTTTTTAGTGGTATCTGAACTGCAATGTCCGTTTGAAACATATAGGGTAATATCATAAGGCCCAAGGCTATCGGGTGTATAACTTAATTGGTGTATAAAAGCAGAGTCTGGAGGGGTTTGCAAAAGCTCATCTTTGATGTACCATTTGTATTTATAATTAAAGAATTTCCCTTCAGCCGGTGTTGGGGCGGCATTAAGGGACATCGAACCTCCAAGACATGCAAAAGGTTTAGACAACGAATCAAAATCCGATTTTGGCCTTGCAGCGATAATAAAAACGTTCTTGTTTATAGAATCCTCACAGCCACTTAAACTCGTGGCAACCAATGAAACACCGAATTTCTCAAGTATTTTTGGGATATAAAAAGTGTCATAGGTTGCAGTTGGTCCTATTATATTATTTGTAGCCAACAGTTTTTTATCAGTTGAGTCAAATATGTACCAGGTATATCTGACAGTTGAATCCTCTACGGTGTCTGTTTGATTTATAAAATGTACGGTGTCTCCTAATGCACATACCTGATTGTCATGAGAAATGAAGCCTGCCACAGGCCCATGAACATTGACAAATGTCGGGTAATTGGCATTGGTTATACAACCTCCATAATTATATGAATAACTGACATTTGCAGAATATCTGCCTGCCGTGGGATATGAAAGGATCCCGGGTGGAGGCGGCCCCGGAGGGTAGACAGGTACAAAAATCCCATTGGGGAAATTCCCGGAAAAATTGTTAAGGGGGCAATTGCAATCAACCCTAAATCCTGCTGCACATTCTGTTTGAAAGGCCGGTGTTAGAGGTGAACAAACATAGCCCGTTTTATAGCATGGATAAACACAACCGGTACTCATGGTCACCGTAAGGGAGGCATCTCGGCTTTTAAGCGGGTTTGCATAACCTTCGGGCGGAGGTATTTTTGATGTAGAAGAAGGTGTTGTACTACCGGGAAAGGACCAGGAATACCCGGTGATGGCATCGTTCCCTTGATCAACTACATAAGGTAAAAAAGTTGCATGAATACTGTCAGGCGTAAGATTAAAACTGCCACAAATATCGACTGCTACGGAATCGTATATTTCGAGAGTCTTGGAGGTAAAACCCTGACAACCATATTTATTCGTGCTAAAAAGGTTTACGAGATAGGACCCAGGGACAGGGTATGGCCCTGATGGGGAAGGTGGATACATTATTGTGTCGGTCTTTTCTGAATCAGATTTTGAGTTTATGACCCAATTCCCTTTGGTTTGATTTGGCGTGTTGTTTATGTATATTATTCTTGTTGGCGAATCTCCCGGTGGAGGGGTAAAACTCGGGTTTGGATTTAAAGCGCAAAATTTGAAGCCGTAACTGGTCACCGTCACCGGAACGAATCTTTTGAAGTTTCTCGCCACGGCATCTATTACCGGAACTGGTAATGGGAATACCGTAATAAAAGTATCTTTCGTAATTATAGGGCATGCTGTACTAGCGCCAGATAATCTGGCCTGCATCCTGATGGTGTATTGTCCCGGGTTGGAAAAAGCCGCGGTAATGGTGTCATTTCCATTTATAAATCCGTTGCCAAAGTCCCATTGAAAAGTAGTGCCTGCTGCTGATGAAGTACCTGTGGCACTAAACTTAACAACTAATAGTGGGCAACCCCTTGTTTTGGTGATTGCCTTAAAGTTGATGCCACCACACTGCGCGTACACCTTTGTGCCAGAGAGGGAAAAAAACAACACAAGCAAAAGAGCGAAAAAAATATTTTGCAGGAATTGAAAGGCATCGCCCTCTCTAAAAACGTTACTTTTTTTGGCCTCATCCTGAGTCCTCCTCCTGTCGGAGAAGGCAAACGGTATGTTTTTAGAGGGCCCCATTGTTCATTGGCTCATCACCTTATCAAAGTTACATTTCCTTTTAGTTGGATGTACTTTTTGTCAACCCCTTCTGCTGTAACTGTATATATATACACATCTGCCGGAGCTTTGGCGCCTTTATAGGTACCGTCCCAGCCTTTATAAATATCATTTGATTCAAAGACAAGGGATCCCCATCGGTTGTAAATTTTAGCGTCAAATGAGGTGAGCTTGGTTCCAACCACATTAAACACGGATAGTGCGGATACTCTCCAAACATCGTTCACACTGTCGCTGTTAGGCGAAAACGCAGTCGGAACAAATATCCTGGATGGCAATACTGCGCATGTCAGGTTTGACATGCTGCTGTCTTGAGCCGTTCCATTTTCGATGGCTATTACCCTGTAGCAATAGGCGGTATCGATAGTATTATATACAGAATCATCTGTATATGTCGTATCGGTTCCTGGCAGGTTGGCAACTACTTTGAACTGTTTATTTTTTAATTGCACCTCCAGGAGGTAGTTCTGTACGCCTCCCGCCCATTTATTGTAAGCATTCCATGATAAAGCAACGTTGTCGCCATTCACATTTTGTTTCAGTAATATCGAAGTTCCGATATTGCTTACAGGGCTCAGGTATCCGCATTTGTCAATGGTTCTTACCCGGTACGCATAGCTGCTGTCGTTTACTTTGGTGGCACCATCTGTATAGGTATTCGCTTTGGTAAATACGTAATTATCAACCCATCCCGTGTATGGATTATATTTTCCTAACAGGAAGCCTACCAGGCCTTTGTACGTGGAGCTGTCCCATTGAAGTTTCACTTCGCTGTTGTTGACCACCGTAGCAGAGTGCATATAAAGGGGTGTATTTTGACGGACATATTTTGCCTTAAGGCAGATACTGTTGCTGTTTGACAGATAGCCGGCACTGTCTTTTTTAGCCGCTACGTAATAACAATAAGTCTGGTCGCAAAGCGCTGTATCAGACCATGCTAAAATGCTACCTTTTACTGAGTCAATTACTTTAAACGTGCCGCCACTGTCTCCCCTGTAAATGTAGTACCAATCCGGATTCCATCCTGAATAAGCGGTCCAGTTTAGCAGGTTAACAGGTCCGGGATTTGCAGTACCTGACAGAAAAACAGTGCAATGTGGGAAACTGCCGAATGATACCCGGCCGCAAGCGTTCTGGGTTTGGATACTAAAACAATAACTTGATGTGGATGTATTTATGGCGGTATCCTGGTAAACGTACATCGTGTCGTTGATGTAATTCGCCGTATCGGTAACTATTGGAGAGCCATTTGACAATCGGTTGATCCGATATGTTTGAAAATGGCGCAGGTTGCTTTTGCTATAAAAAATCTGGACGGTTTGCGGATCAATTACCGTAACATAAAGCAGCTTTGTATTTTGAGGAGGCACTGTGTCCTCCACAAATACCGATTTTTTACTGATGGAATCGGTACAACCCCTGTTGTCAACTGCGGTAAGTGTAACGGTATGCCATCCTTTTGCATAAAAAGTAAAATACGGGTTTTTCAATGAACTGGTATCGTAAGGTGCGGCCGGGTCATTGAATTTCCAGATCCATTTCACGACGGAATCAGCTGGCTGGGTCAGGTTGTAAAACTGAACAGAATCTTTATAACAGATATCAGAATCAGAAACATTAAAGTCTGCTTTCGGAACGGCATTGGATGTTACAAGATCCACTTTCACAACAGAATCCACGCATCCCTCAATAGAAACGGCAACCATTTTAACAGAATATAATCCGGGGCTATATATATGAGACACCATTTTGCCAAATGCATCAAAAGTCCCGTCATTGTCATAATCCCATTCGGTTCCAAAATTGTACAAGCTCGTGTCCGTAAAATTCACTTTCAAAGGGTTGCACCCAACAATTGGTGAATATGTGAACCCTGCTATCGGCAGTCGATAAGCTGTGATGGTATCAGTAATACTGTCGGCACATCCGCCTGCATTATACACGATGATTTTCGGAAAGAATAATTTAGCCGGTCCATTATCCCGGGACGGATCATAAAAATATTTATGTGTATTGATCACGTCGCTATCCCTTTGGTAGCCATCTCCATAGTCAAAGTAAAACTTCACACCATTTTTGCTCAAATTTTTAAATGTTATATTAGCAGTGCCGCAAAATGCTTTTTCAGAAGGTACAAAAGAGGCTATGGCTGTTGGAGCTACCTCGATCGGTGTGCTTAAAACCGTAAAAGGACACTGGCCATGGTTGCTTACTGTTAGCCTCGCGGTGTAAATACCCGGGGTGGTATATGTATAGGAGGGTGTAATATCAGTCGAATCATCTATTATCCCGTCGCCATTAAAGTCCCATTTCCAGCCATTTGCGGTTTTTGAAATTGCTGCGAACTGCACTGTAAGGGGTGTGCAGCCAATCGAAACATCATTCACAATTTTGGCATCCGTTGCAGCACGGTAAAGTTTGATTGAGTCGCGATAGTAATTCGCCTTGCAGCGTGCCGTATCATCCAGCGAAAGCAGCGTAGGATAATAAACGATCGAATCACGGTTAGGGTCATCCAGGACATACGTATGTGAGGGGAGCCCCACCGAGTCAGGCGCAGAGGCATCTCCATTCAAAAAATAGAACTTGTTCACATTTTTGCTGATATTGGTAAAGTGTACGGTGACACTGTCACAACCAATTAATTTGTCCATTGTAAAAAGCGGCAACGGCCCGATAACATCTATCCCGGTTTTTTTTGTTACGGTTTCATTGCAGCCCGCCATATTTAGTGCTGTGAGAGAGATATCATAAGCTCCTGTATTAAAGTGGAGATAAATATGTGAAACGGGTGATGTGTCTGTAGTGAACAGGCTATCCCCATCTCCAAAGCGCCAGATAAACCCGGTTGCATTATTCTTGTTTGTAGTGGTATTAATAAAATTTCCTACGGCAGGGGCGCAATAAAATGTAGGGGTAGAGGAATAAAGGTCCGGATGCGGAATCTGGAAACAGGCATAAGCAGTATCATATGCAGAACACGTTGAACCTGAAAGTGTTCTAGACCCGTATAAGGAAATAAAGTAGCAGGTATCAGCCTTAAAAACGATCTGTACATCGTGGGCTGTATCCGATGGCAAAATGGTAGCAAGGTTTGCAGGGCTAACTCCCCATTTAAAACCAAAATCTCCCTTCGGTGAATGGTTTATCATTTGAACAGTGTCTCCGGGACAATTCATTGGCCCAACCTGGAAATCCAGTGCCGGACCAATACAGATGGTTTCATAAGATTCAGTAGGTAAAGGATAAGTCTGTTTGCAGGTATCCTTACCCACAATGGTTAAAATATCAAGAAATACATTATAACAACTCGAGCCTGTAACAACGACCTGTGTACTAGGAGAATCGGGTGTTAAGAAATTTATTCTACCGGATTTACTGTCAGTGTACCAATGGTAAATAGGTGGATGGTTTGGGTCATTAGGAAACTTTATCTCATGGCCGACGCTGGCAGTAGTTCTGAAATCCGGATTCAGGCACCCCGATTTGCTGGCAACATGGATACTTGTCCGGTCTCCAATTACCTGGAAAACAGCTTTTTTTGAAGTGTCAGAGCTGCAATGACTATTTGAAACCGAAAGGTTAACATCATAAATGCCGAGACTGTCAGGGGCATATCCAAAATTAGCGGCCTCCGAGGAATCGGGAAGTAAGCCGGGATATAGTTCATTGGTCACATACCATTTATATTTATATTGAAAGTTTGTACCCTCAGCAGGAGTTGGCTTTGCAAGGAGTGAAACAATGGAACCATTACAAACTACGGACTTAGCTAAGGTGTCAAAATTTGACTTTGGATGCGCAGCCACAATAAAATTTGCCTGGTTTATAGAATCCTTGCAGCCGCCGGGGCTTTTGGCAACCAGTGTTACCCCATATTTTCCATTTTTACCGGGTATGTAAAAAGTATCGTAGTTTGAAGTAGGTCCAATTTTATAGTTTGTGGTAAGGAGTTTTTTATCTGTCGAATCAAAAATATACCAGGTGTATTTTACATTGTTTGCATTTGTAGTATCTGAACCATTGATAAGATGAACTGTATCAGTAGGGTTGCAAATCTGGTTGGTTTTGGAGGAAAAGGCAGCTACGGGACCTATTGCTTTTACAAAAAAAGGATAATTTACAGAAATGGCACATCCCAGTCCATTACTGTATACATAACTGACACTTGCTCCATAGGTACCCCCGGCCTGGTACGAAAGTAGGCCGGGAGGAGGGGAGCAGCCTATGCAAAGAGGAGCATAGGTGCCACTCGGGAAGCTAAAGTTCCAAAAACCTTTATTAGGGTCGGTAAGGTCAGCACTAACTGTAAATCCTGTAGCGCATTGCGTGGTGAAAGCTGGAGTTAAGAACGGGCTCACGAATGCTTTCCGACGCATGGTATAATTGCATCCGTTGCTGGTGTTTATAGTGAGAATAACGTCATATTTATTGTTCGGATTCGGATAGGTAACATTGGTTGGAAATTGGTCGGTAGATGATGATGGAGAACCTCCGGGAAATGACCAGGTATACCCTGTAATGGTGCGGCTCCCCGTGTTTCCAACATCAGGTGTCATTGTACCTGTTGTACCTGTTGTTCTTACATTGAAACTGCCGCAAATATCTACCGGTACAGAATCAATCATATTCAAAACCTTGGTGGTGAAACCGCTGCATCCGTATTTATTGGTACTGGAGAGGCTCACCGTCCAGGATCCGGAAGACGGTAAGGTTGTAGTATATATTTTAGAATTGCTGGTTTTATTGTTTAAAACCCAGGTGCTGCTTACAGCGTTTGGGGTATTATCAGTGAGTATGATCTTTGTGGCGGGCGTGAAGTCGCAGTACGTAAAGCCTGTACTGGACGCGATAACCGGTGTTGGCTCTGGCAATACGGTAATGAATGTGTCTTTTACAATAGCGGGGCATGGGCTGTTGGCGCCTGACAAGGTCGCCAGCATTTTAATGGTATATTGCCCCTGGTTGGCAAAGGCCGTCGTAATGGTATCAGTACCATTTACATAGCCATTCCCAAAGTCCCATTGGAACTTGGTACCTGCAGCAGATGATGTACCGATGACAGAAAATTTCTCTAATAACAAAGGACATCCTTTGGTTGCAGTAATTGCCTTAAAGTCTATGCCATTACATTGAGCTCCGGCTTGCCAGGGGGCCAAAATTCCGAACACAAATACCATTAAAACGGTGAATGAAACAAGATTCCGATGCGGATGTGAAATTCTTTCAAACATGATAAACCTAATATTCCTAAACCTTATCAAGCGACTGTTTTTATTGTAAAACAATTAATTAATAAAAAACATTGCATTGCACAGATTTTGACTTTTGAGTGAAAGCAAACCATACTTTACAATGGAATAATAATAATCCAAAATAATCTGCCTTTAAAATTACCTTTACCATTAATGGCAGAATCATTGCGGTAAAGATAATAATAATTTCTTAATATCGCACCCCGGGGAAGAGACCGGAAAGAATTATTTTTGTTTTTCGTGGGATTCGAGCCTTTAAACGTAACTTTGTATTTAGAATGGTTCTAAATAAAAACGATGAATTTTTAACGCTGGATAAGCTGAAAAATGGCGGACAAGCTGTTATTTTGGAAATTCTTGACACCAATATTTCAATAAAACTGATCGAAATGGGCTGCCTTCCGGGTGAAACTGTTCTGGTACGGATGACCGCGATCGGTAAAGACCCGATAGCCATAGAAGTATCAGGAAACCTAATAGCGCTGAGAAGATCAGAAGCCCGCTCTATTAGAGTAAAACCGGTTGATGCATGAGTAAAGGGATCAAAATAGCTTTAATCGGCAACCCAAATACGGGTAAATCGACTTTGTTTAATGCACTTACGGGGCTCAAACAAAAAACGGGAAACTTTCCAGGCGTAACCATTGAAAAAAGTAGTGGTCATTTTGAATTGGAAGATGGAACAATGGCAGAAATTACCGATCTGCCCGGGTCATACAGTCTCTTCCCTAAATCACTGGACGAAACGATTCCATTTAAAGTTCTTATAGATCCTACACATCCTCAACGTCCTGATCTGGTATTGTTTATAGCAGATGCGTCCAATCTCAAACGGAACCTCGTTTTATTATCCCAGTTGATAGATCTCAAAATTCCTATCATACTTGCCCTGAATATGATAGACCAGGCCAAAGCCAAAGGCGTGGAGATTGATATCGCTTGTATGGAGGAAAAACTCGGGCTGCCTATTGTGCCGATAAGCGCCCGAAAGAATATTGGAATCGACAAACTTCTTCATCAAATAGCAATAGGAGGTAAAATATCTACCCAGGAATTCACATTTGGTGGTCAAACCGAAATTGAAGACCTGTCGCAACTTCAGGATTCCCTGGGAGTTACAACAAGATATAATGCGTTGCTCCACCTGCATCACGGCTTTACAGACAAAACAACAAAGCCGGCGCATAAAGCAGCTCTTGACAAGTTCAGAAGTAATAATTTATTTGATTCGGGAAGCCGGCAAAGGGATGACCTTTTGAACCGGTATAAACTTATTTCGGCCATATTATCCGGTTGCATTAAGGAGGCAGACACATCAGCCTTTAAAAGAAGACAGGAAAAAATTGATGGCATACTTACCCATAAATTCTGGGGATATATCATATTTTTTGCCGTTTTGTTCCTGATTTTTCAGGCATTGTTCAGCCTGGCAGACTATCCAATGAAAGCGATCATAGCCAGTTTCAATTGGTTATCAGGCAAGTTGGAAGAGGCTATTCCCGGCGGCGCTTTGAATGATCTTGTAAGTAACGGGATTTTGCCCGGCCTCAGTGGCATAATGGTATTTGTACCTCAGATTGCATTTTTGTCAATGTTTATTGCCATCATGGAGGATACCGGCTACCTGGCCAGGGTGGCTTTTATCATGGACCGTACCATGCGGCGATTTGGCCTCAACGGCAAATCTGTTGTGCCCTTAATCAGTGGCACCGCATGTGCCGTTCCAGCTATCATGTCCACCAGGAATATTGAAAACAGAAAATCAAGGCTTATCACCATAATGGTCACGCCGTTAATGAGTTGTTCTGCTCGTTTGCCGGTTTATATTCTCCTCGTTGGCCTTGCTGTACCAAACAGGACTGTTCTTGGCATATTCAATCTACAGGGACTCGCTCTTATGGGTTTGTATGTGCTTGGATTTGTGGCGGCTATTGCAGCAGCTACCGTTTTCAAGGTCCTCATAAAAAGTAAGATAAAGCAATATTTTATTCTCGAACTTCCTGTCTATCGGCTGCCAAATGTAAATACAGTGGCTATTACCGTTGTCAATAAAGTGAAAGCATTTTTATTCCAGGCCGGTAAAATAATCATTGCGATATCTATTATTTTATGGTTTTTGGCTTCTTACGGGCCTCCAGGTGCTTTCAGAAAGGTAGAAGAGAAGTATGCGGCTATAAAGCCTGTTGATGATGCTCAGAAGCATGTTCTGGCCTTGAGCGAAAAGACCGAAAAACTCCAGAATTCATTTGCAGGAGATCTTGGTAAAGCTATTGAACCTGTGATCAGGCCATTAGGCTTTGACTGGAAAATTGGCATCGCTTTGATCACCTCATTTGCAGCCCGCGAAGTATTTGTAGGAACTATTTCGACCTTATATGGCCTTGAAGGAGAGGGGTCTGATTTCAACCAGCTCAGGGCAAATATGTTGAAGTCACGTGACCCGGTGACTCACAGAAAAATCTATTCTTTTGCTACCATTGTTTCTTTATTGATTTTTTACGCCTTTGCCATGCAATGTATGAGTACCCTCGCCGTTACATATAAAGAGACCGCATCCTTGAAATGGACCATGGTGCAGCTTTTTTATATGACAGGGGCCGCTTATGTTTTCAGTTTGCTCATCTATCAGTTGCTACCAGTAGCGACGAGGTTGTTTTAATAATAAGTTTTACGAGATTTGTCACCGAACTATGATTAACAGATTAAAAGACGATAAAACCCTATACGCCGCACTGGAGCGGTTCCTGCCTGCGGGTACTTCTTCGTTGTTGCCGCAACTACTCGATGGATATTCTACACTGATCAAGCTGGTACCTGCCAGGAAAAGCAAATTTGGCGATTACCGTCCCCTTAGGAATAAAAAGCATCTCCACCAGATCACTATAAACAACGATCTCAATCCTTACGCTTTCCTGGTTACCCTTTTACACGAGATAGCCCATATGTATGCGTATCAGAGGTATAGAAACAAGGTAAAACCACACGGGCCAGAGTGGAAAAGCATTTATGCTGAAGTTCTGGCGCCCTTTATCAGCCTTGATTATTTACCAACTGATGTCTTTAACAGTCTTTTGGATCATATCAACAGGCCGACTGCCTCAAGCTGCTCCGACCATGCACTTTTTCAGGCGCTTAAAAAGTATAATCCGGAAAGCAACGGCCTTATGGTACTGGAAGCGTTGCCATTGGGAAGCCTTTTTAAATGGCGCAATGGCAAAGTTTTCTTAAAAGAAGCCAAACTTCGCAAGCGCTTCAAATGCACGGAGTTAAATTCAAACCGTACCTGGTTTTTCCACCCCATGGCCGAAATTGAACAACTTGATTCTTAAAGGGCAACACATTTTACGTATGCCTTTTTCACGGCTTCATTTTATGAATAGTAGCGTTTTGATTTGGGTAGCACTGAAAGCCCGCCCGGCCTTGCCGTTCGGACGGGGGCGAAATATATTAGCCGAGGGTGAAGCCCTCGGGTTATCAATGCAAATTCAGTTTATAGCCCTGAAAGGGCGAAATAAACTGGCGCAATAAAATATTTTTGGGATCAAGGATTTGAGCTATCATACAGAGAAATATCGCGCCCTTTCAGGGCTGAATCCTGATGTTGTAATTTCCCGGAGGGCTGCACCCTCCGCTGATATATTTCGCCCCCGTCCGAACGGCAAGGCCGGGCGGGCTTTCAGGGCTAAGAGAGAATTTTTCTCCTCTTTCTCTTTCTCTTTCTCTTTCTTTCGTTTCGCTCTCCGCTCTCCGCTCTTCGCCCTGTTTTTCTTCTTTCTCTTTCCTCTTTCTCTTTCTGCTCAGTTGGGTGGGAAAATTGATATTCTCCATGCAAATAACCTCCATGCGGAGCATAAAAATGGAGAAGACATTCAGAGGCTGAAAGGTGCAGTTGTCTTCAAACAAAACGATGTGACCATGCATTGCGACAGTGCCATTTTATATTCAGCCCGAAATGTGGTGAATGCTTACGGGCATATAGATATCAATCAAAATGATACGCTCCATATCTTCGGTGAAAAGCTTGATTATGATGGTAATACAAAATATGCCATTATGCGCGAGCATGTAAGAATGACCGATAGGGAAATGACCCTAGTCACAGAACGACTTGATTATGATTTTTCTAAGAAAGAAGCCCTTTACACTACGGGCGGCAATATTACCGATGCGCAAAACAAGCTCACCAGTGTTATTGGCTATTATTTTTCAGAAAACCGTAATATGTTCTTCAAAAAGAATGTAGTGCTTGTAAATCCAAAATTTGTAGTGAAATGCGATACGCTGCAGTACAATATCATATCCCATAAGTCATTTTTCCACGGACCTACTACCATCACAGGCGATAAGGACTTCATTTACTGTGAAAACGGCTGGTATAATACTGTGACCAATAAAGCCAAATTCGGAAAAAACGCGTACATCAGAAGCGATAATGAGCTATTATATGGTGATAGCCTGTTCTATGATCGAAAAACCTCTTTCGGAAGGGCGCTTTATCATGTAAAGATCATCGACACAGCCGAAAAGTTAGTAATAGAGGGTCGATATGCAGAGCATCATGGAGATACTAAAAAAACATTTATTACCAATGAGGCTTATGTCACCAAGGGTTTAAAGGAAGATTCGATGTATATGAGCGCTGATTCGATATGGGCGATGTATGATAGCAGCGGCAAATACAGGATTATAAAGGGGTATTATCATTCTAAAGTTTATAACAAAGGTTTTCAGGCAGTTGCAGATTCTATGATATATTCTGCGGTAGATTCTACGCTGGACCTGCGCACCAAACCCGTGATGTGGTTTGACACTTACCAGGCCACCGGAAAGCGGATATTGATCCATACCAAAAGTAATAAGATTACCAAGGCCGATATTTACCAGGATGCCTTCCTGGCCAGCGAAGAAGACAGTGTGAGGTTCAGCCAGATAAAGGGCCGGAACATGTTCGGTTTTTTTGCAGATAATGAACTGTATCGTATTGATGTAGATGGCAATGCAGAGAGCATGTACTATGTGCGCGATGAAAAAAAGGCCTTTATGGGCATGAATAAAATTGTTTCGAGTGACATTGTGATTTATGTAAAGCACCGAAAGATCAGCAAGATCAATTTTAAGAAAGACCCTGATGCCAATATGATCCCAATGAAAGATGTAAACCCTTATGAAGCAAGGCTTCCGGGTTTCTCATGGCATGGCACAGAAAGACCCAAAAACAAAGATGACATCAGGCAGGCGCCGGGTCAAGAGATTAAAATTAAAAAAGGTGGCGAATCCTTTGAGGAATGATTCTCGAAAATGTAGGGGCAGGGCTTGCCCCTGCCCTTTATACGAAAATGATGTGCCAGATATTGGGCGGGGGTGAACCCCGCCCCTACAAATGACGCCTCTCCGCCGGCCTCATTTACAATCACTATAAAACTCTTCAACTCTAAGCTGTTTTGTTTTATAATGATAATCCTGGCAGCTATGAAAAAAGCCTTTGCAATAGCTATCAATCTTTTCCATAAAGCACTGATTATCATTAAAGAATTTATGTAAATTTCTTTTAGTCAGAATATGCAAATCTCCGTCAGGCCCTGCGCTGAATTCAAATGCTGAGGACTTTCCCTGTCTGACCAGATAAGTCGAAAGCTTACCGGTATTCCTGATGAGGGCGTAGTTCCCTTTCCATCTTCTGAATCTTTGTCCTGATCTGTTTTCGAATCCCCATATGCTGCTTAATGGAATCCTCTTTCGCGTTTTGTCTTTATAGATAACAAGAATTTTATTGCTAAACGGGATTGTCCGTACGTCACGAATTGAGCTGTCTAATATTGTTTTATCGAGATCTTTACTTGAATATAAAATGCCTTGTGCTTTGCCAAAATTTGATAAAAATGAAATTAAAATAAGTACTAACAGGATTTTGAGATTTCTATTCATTACGCCGTTAATTTATTTTTAAAGGCTATTACCCTCGTTAAAAAGAAAAGGTTCAGAAATCTCTCATGCCTCAGTCTTTCTTTTCTACAATTCAATAAATTCCCCCTTTGTTAAAGATTGTTAAGTTCTCATACGGTCCGGTTTTTGACCTAATTTTGTTTACATGAAGTTTTTTAGGGTAAAATTCATCATTGGGCTTACAACATTATCCATGCTGGGTCTTGTTGGCATCCAGGTATATTGGGTAGCCAGGGCGATACAGGTAAACAGGGAAACTTTTTCAAGGGGAGTCAACGAAGCGCTGATGAATGTGACCCATAACCTGGAACGTAAAGACGCCTTCACGTTTGTATCCAGCAAGAGTTTTAATGATACGGCTATCTTACCGAATGTGAGTGTTAAATCATTATCACCGGGCGCGTTAAGGCCGTATATGCTCAGCGATCTGCATAAACGAGGCTACCAGAATTTTTTCTTTGATGGGGGCGAACCCTCAAATTATATTAAGCCAGACAATGAAGAAATGTTCTCCCGTTATCATAATCTTGGGACAAATGATACTACGAATAGTGAGTCGGTACCGGAAACAATGAACCGGATTTTAAAAAAGAAATACCTGCTTCAAAAGCTGGCGGCTGACCTTGCCCGGCGAAGCAATCCAATAGAACAGCGCTGCGATTATGTACAACTGAACTCTATGCTGAAATCAGAACTTGCAAATGAAGGAATTGATATACCATATAAGTTTGGAGTGTATGAACAGAATCAGAAGAGGTATGTGTTTTTGGGGAAAAATCCCGATTCAACAGAACTTAAAAAGACGGAATTCAAGGCTCAGTTATTTCCTGATGATTTCTTCCTGGAACCTAATTTTCTTCGCATCTATTTCCCTGGGCAACAGGCATATCTGTTAAAACAAATCGTGCCGGTTCTTTCCACCGGCCTGATCTTTATTCTCATCATTGGGCTTTCTTTTTTATGGATGATGCGCCGCTTCCTGGAACAGAAAAACCTGTCTGATATTAAGACAGATTTTATCAACAATATGACCCATGAGTTTAAGACACCTATTACCACGATAGGGCTTGCCTCTGAGGCACTTAAGGATCCGGAAGTAAAAAAGGATGCAAGCAGGATGGAGAGGTATGCAGGATTGATATATGAGGAAAACCGAAAGCTGGAGGGACAGGTAGAAAGGGTATTGCAAGTGGCACAAATGGATAAAGGAAAAATAAAACAGAAACTTGAGCAACTTAATATTCATGAACTAATTATTGACGTTGTCAGGAGGCAATCCGTATTAGCAGAAGAGCGTGGTGGAAAGATCGTTACAGACCTTGGCGCAACTTTTTCTTTGATTTTCGGAGACGCGCATCACCTTACAAGTATCTTAGACAACCTTATCGATAATGCTAATAAATACTCACTTGAAAAACCTGAAATTGAGGTGAGAACTTATAATAGTAGTGACAGGATTTGTATTGAAATCAGCGATCACGGAATTGGAATGTCACCCGAAGATCAAAAAAAGATATTCGACAAATTTTATCGTGTACCAACAGGTAATATCCACAATGTAAAAGGGTTCGGCCTGGGATTAAATTATGTTAAAACCATGATTGAAACACAAGGCGGAAGTGTCAGTGTTAAAAGTGCTCCTGCGAATGGGAGTACTTTTACCCTGACATTACCAATTATCAGGCCCGCCCGTACCGAATCGGAACGTTCGGGCGGGGGTCAGGAGACAGGAGACAGGAGTTAGAAAAAAAGAGTTAAAATTAAATAAAATGAGCAAAGTTCTTTTAGCCGAAGATGATGTAAACCTGGGCAACCTCCTCAAAGAGTACCTGGAAATCAAGGGCTATTCCGTATCACTGGCGCGTGATGGAATTGAAGCACAAAAGAAATATGAAACGGCAGCCTGGGATTTACTGATCCTGGATGTAATGATGCCCTACAAGGATGGTTTTGCCATTGCAAAGGACATACGCAAAACAAACAGCAAGATCCCGATCATTTTTTTGACTGCCAAGGAACAAAAGGAAGACAAGATCGAGGGATTTGATTCAGGAGCTGATGATTATATCACAAAGCCTTTCAGCATGGAAGAATTGCAGGCGAGAATCAAGGCCGTACTTCGAAGGTCTACCCATAACCTTAGTTCTCCTGAAGCAGATAAAACAGAGATTCATCTCGGTGCTTTTCAATTTAACTATGCCCTGCAGAACCTGAAACACAAAAACGAGGAAGTAAAGTTGTCAACCAAGGAAGCAGAGTTGCTGCGGATGCTTTGTATATATAAAAACAATATAATGTTAAGGGAAGTAGCCCTCAAAGAAATATGGGGCGCTGACGATTACTTTAGCGCGCGAAGCATGGATGTTTATATTACCAGGCTAAGGAAATACCTGAAAGCAGATCCGTCTGTACAGCTGATGAATGTACATGGGAAAGGGTACAAGCTGATCGCGACATAAGCTCAGTAAGTTATAATCTGCCTGAGATGATGCTCCATGTGAGCTACATAGTCATTAACAAAAAAATACAACGGCTTTTCTTCGCTTGCAGTCCTCACAATTCCTGTTTTGGTAAGATTCTCTGCGGGGATATTTTTCATAATATGAAGCAGATGTCCATTATAGTGTGACCAGAAATCCACAATAACTTCCTTATCCAGCGAATTATAGTTGGAAAATGTAACCCATTCATTTTGATCGTAATAAATGCCTGGTTTATCCTGGTACTGGATGCGGATAAACCGTTGATGATTATTGGTAGCGCTATCTATCAGGTGGCCTAAGATTTCCTTTTTACTCCACGTGTCAGGCGCGGATTTTTGAGAGAATTCCAGGTCAGGAATTTGCCTGATTAAGGCGGGAATGGTTTCAACGAGATATTGCATGCGAACAATGGCATCTCCGATACTTTGCTCGTCAGGACTGCTGGTGTAAATATTCATTTTTATTTAAATATTAAATGAAACAAATAAATGCTAATTATTCATTGCGTACCCATCCTAATGGTCCTCTGCGCCTTATAATAGGTTTGAGCATTTCATACGGGATAATAAATTTAGTAATCCCGACATTATATGATGCTATTTCATATGTATTATACACAAAGCAGATACCTGAAATGGTAAAGTAAAAATTGCTGTTAACGTGGAACATAGAATCATTCCAGAAATATCCGGCAGTTATCAGATCTGCTTCGGGACCTAATCCTGTTTGCTTTCTGAAACATATTTCGCCCACACTATCCAGGAAATATTTACCGCCACGCAGAAACAGGCTATCCAGTTTCAGACTGTCGCCTGTATTGAGGTCATAATTTTTATAAGTTCTGTTTGAATATATATGCGGCGAGCCGTCATAAACGTTTAAATCTGATTCAACTGACAAGAGCCGCTGATCCACATATGCCACAGAATAACTCTTTTTAAAGCGATATGGGAACTGTTGATGCTGTACATTTTTTTTCTGCTGAAGGAGGTAATCACCATCAATATAGCCCAATTCTTCAAGCCTGGTACCGCCAAGACTGTTCAGTTCGTTGTAACTATTTTGGGCCATGATCGAAACTATCGGGAATGAGTACCAGTATTTTATGCTTCTAAGTTTACTACGATAAGGCAGATTTGAAAAATGGAGTTCCGAAAGTGAAAGCGTATAAACTGTATCAATTTTAAAATCCGTATTGTGATTTAGATAAGCGGCCTTGAGTGTTGTATCAATATACGTAACTTCAAATATTTTATCCATGTGAACATCAAGGCTGTTCTGATTGGCTTCAGGATGCAAAGAGCCTGTTATATTCCCATTGTCCGCCAAATCGCCTGTGAATGAGCTTTTTGATGTATAGGCATCTGATTGATTATCGGCGCCAGGATAATTTGCGGATGGAATTGCAGAAAGGGTTAACCTTGTTGATTCTATAGTTCCATTAAGTTCAACTGGAGTTATAACACCCTGATATGTAAGCTCGCCGTTGACCTTATTGTCGTAAATTGAGAGGTTCATTCGGGCGGGTTTTTGCCCGATGGTTCCTGAATACGATCTTGACGTCGTTTTTTTGACCGTAATGACATCCTGCGCTATTGCCTGTAAGCAAAGTAGAATAGAGAGCAGCAGAATGGATCCAATTTTCATTTTAATATTGCTTTTACCAATAACAAATCCTTTTTGATTTTAAGAACTAAAACTGTCATTGTCAATATTCTGTCGACCACGAAGTAGTCAAACGTTTATAGAAAAAATGGAAGGATATTTTTCGACCCCTTCGGGGTCGTACAAACCATGGATCACATTTTCTATAAACGTTGAATCCCTTTGGGATTATATCGGCAAATCAAAAAATCAATTCAAATCAAAGACTTGTTTTATTTTATCAACATAATCCAGTTTTTCCCAAGTGAAAGTCTCTACTTCATGTTTTTTCCCATGAACATCAACCATTTTCTTTTGCGATTTTCGCCCCATGTGGCCGTAAGCTGCCGTTTCAGAAAATATAGGATTTTTGAGTGCAAGTCTTTTAATGAGCGCTGCCGGACGCATATCGAATATCCCTTTTAATTTATCAGATATTTGCTCGTCAGTAAGCTTTCTGCCCTCTTTGTCTTTTATTTTTCCAGTACGGTAGGTGGAAAGATTAATACTTACAGGTTCAGCAACACCAATAGCGTAAGCAACCTGTACAAGGACCTGGTCTGCAACACCGGCAGCAACAAGATTTTTGGCGATGTGCCTGGCAGCGTAAGCGGCAGAGCGGTCAACTTTTGATGGGTCTTTACCTGAGAAAGCGCCACCACCGTGTGCGCCACGTCCACCATAGGTATCCACAATGATTTTTCTACCTGTCAATCCGGTATCTCCATGTGGGCCACCGATAACAAACTTGCCGGTAGGGTTTATATGATAAACGATTTTATCATTAAACAATTTTTTCACCCTTGCCGGAAGCAGTTTTTTAACACGTGGGATTAATATCTTAATGATATCATTTTTAATCGTTTCCTGCATTTTTTTCTCAGCGTCAGCTTTATCACCTTTGGTAATAAATTCATCATGCTGGGTGGATACCACAATAGTATCTATCCTTACAGGTTTATTTGTGTCGCTATATTCAATAGTTACCTGTGATTTGGCATCAGGCCTAAGATATTTCATTTGCTTGCCTTCTTTGCGAATGGCACTTAATTCCTGCAGCAGCAAATGAGACAGCTCAAGTGAAAGCGGCATGTAATTGTCAGTCTCATTGCTTGCGTATCCAAACATCATGCCCTGGTCGCCGGCACCTTGTTCGTCTTCTTTAGCTCTTACAACACCCTGGTTAATATCAGGGCTTTGATCATGCAAACATATTAAGATACCGCATGAATTTCCATCAAATTGATATTCAGATTTGTTATAACCTATTCTGTTGATGGCGTCTCTTGCTATTTGCTGATAATCAAGATGTGCCTTTATATCATGACGCATTTTCACTTCACCGCCAATGACTACCAGGCCTGTAGTTACAAAAGTTTCGCAGGCAACTTTTGCTTCAGGGTCCAATTTTATAATCTCATCAAGAATGGCATCAGAAATCTGGTCTGCCACTTTATCGGGATGTCCTTCCGAAACAGACTCGGAAGTAAATAAGTATGACATTTATTATTGTTTTAAAAATTTTGGGTGCGAAGGTATGCAAAAATGATAAATAGTAACCAATAAGGCATGTAAGATAAACTTGAAAAGCAGCCTATGCCGTTTCTACAGTGGACGATATGGCCTCAAGGAGTTCGAAGTTAAAATTGTCCTTTGCCTGGACATATGATGAATTTGGAAGCTGTTTCGCGCCCAATTTCCGTTTTTCTATATCTGCCGATAATCCGAAGGTCACATTTTTATATCCCAGTTTTCTTGCTCTTCTCAATCCCAGGAAAAGAGTTTGCCTGTAGGCACCGTGCGATACAACGTAATCATAATCAAGTCCGATAGGCATGAAAACATAATTTTTTATGCCTTTGTAACATCCAAGGATGGCAACGATCTGGTTTTCTTTAGTTGGAGAATATTCAGGTTTTAGTTTTAAGATCACAAATTCAAATCCGGGAGACAGTGACATATTTTGAAACATCTTCATCGGATACGGGAACATATTCACGGAATAATTTCTTGCTTTTACATTCAAATACAGATTGTAAAAAATGGTTTCCTCTGCTTCCGTCAGGGATTCTTTGATTTCGGCATCAAAATAGTGCTCAAATTTAAAAACATCGTTTCTAATGTGTGCCCTGTTCCTTGCCGATAGAGATGATAAATACTCTTCGTCACTATTCCATGTCATGTTTTCGCTGACATTTGAATTGGGCATTTCAATTTTAACAAATCCTTCTTCTATGAAAAATTCTTTAAGTTCCGGATCATTTGAGTCAAAATCCCGGAGAAGAATATTAGAAGACCCGCTTAAATCCTGCAAAAGGCTCAGTTCTTCTTCAAGCAATTTAAAAGCCTCTTTCCATTTTGGATTGCTTCTGTCTATGTACAAATGTTTCCCTTCCGTGAGCAGGCAACCCATTCCTATCGTTTTCGAAGTCAGGTAATAAGGGTCAGATTTGCGTTTATTCTCAATGTTTACAGAGATGTGATATGGAGATAACATATCGTCCTTATAAATACCTGCTGTGAAGAAGGTTGCCAATACCGGATTTTTATGATTATCATGTATTAGATAGTAATGAAAGTCCCAATTATCTTCGGCTTTTTCATTGCCTGTAAATGATTGCTGTAAAAATTTAAGTGCAGTTGAGTCAAAAACACCGTTTGCTCCCAGAAGTTTATCCCACTCCTTGGTATTTAGTTTTTCTATATCAGTTTCATGCTGTACGGTAAACTCAGATGATTGTCCCGGAAGCCTGGAAACCTGGCTCTGTATAGATGTGAGGGGGTGAATCGAATAAAACGCTTTTCTAACATCGTTTTCGGTTTTCCCTTCCTCCGCAAGTGCAAGTGGAAAATGATGAGCCATTGCTTCAATAAGTCCCTTGATGTCGGGATTCGTAATATGTCTTGTAAGTGTAAAACGAATACCTGTGTTTTTGACAGGAACGGCGGGAAATAAAGCAAGATTGACAAAATACCCTTCATCCATGAGGCGCTTAACCACATTATACCCAACTTTTGGCTGCCCTACTCCGACGAAAAATATCGGTGTTATCCTGTTGGATATAACAGGAAGGCTTGTATCAGCGAGTAATGTATTGCAATAATCTATCCTGGTTTTCAGGTCAGCCTGCAGTTCATATATTTCATCGGTAAGGTGTATCCCGGCTGAAGCAACTGCAGCTCCCAACAGTGGCGGGGCAATAGGATGCGAATAAGTGAGAGGGCCTCCAAAAAGGTTTACTTTTTCAAGAAAATCATGATTTGGGAAAATGGTAATGCCTCCCGTTACACCAAAGCCTTTTGCTAGTGTGGTTACCAGTATCATCTTATCGGGTAGTCCCACGGTTTCGTAAATATATCCTGCCCCATTTTTACCATACCAGCTCATGCCGTGAGCATCGTCAACGTATAAATGGAATTTATCATATTTCTGGGTCAGGTACACCAACTCTTTAATGGGAGCGACATCGCCGTACATAGAATAAACGCCATCTGCCATGTACCAGATATTGTCGTATTTGTTTCTTAGCTCTTTGATTTTGTCCTCAAGCATTTCAAGGTTGCTGTGGCGGATCATTTCAACATGGGTACCTTTCACTCGAGCTAATTGCACGGCAGTTTGCACACTCATATGTACCTGTTGATCAAGTATTATCAGATCCGTATCGCTTACCAGGCTTGGGATATTGGAAATGTGCCCCGAAGAGGTTGAAGATGAAACAAGTACCAACCTGTCATCATAAATTTTAGAAAGCAGCACTTCAAGATCGATATTTGGCCCTGAACTAAGATAAGATCTTGAAACAGAGAATTGTGTACCATAATGGTTTACGTAATCGACAACCCCTTGTTTCAGCCGGGGATCCATCTCCAGACCAAGATAGCCACAAGTGCCAAAATTGATCATTTCAGCACCGTTCATTTTGAAAAAGCGGCCTGTAAAGTCAACATTTTCAGAGACCAGATGCGAAATCCCCTTCTTCTTGGCATCCCTGAAAAGCTCTGTTATTGTGTTTAAGTAATTGTTATGGTTTATTTTAGCCATAGATCAAAAGGTTGGAATGGTTGTTTAAGCAAAGTTATATATATATTTCTATATTGTTATCATTTGTAAGGATTTGGCTAATATCGTCAGTTATTCACCTATTGTGTCATATATATTGGACGTAATTGACAAGCAAGAATTGCAAGTTGAACAGGAATATTTTTTTGATAAACAATAATTTACTGTCTTGGGGTTCCAAAAATCTTGTTTTGTAAAATTAACTCATCGTTTTTTAAGACGCATTCAAAACATATGTAAGGTTTTAAAGAAAATTTAACTTTTTTTGGTAAAGTTGCAAAAATTTATAATATTTGTGAGGAAAATCGGGAAAGGTCTTAGTTTTCCCCGATCTTAGAGAGGTTTTCATGAAGGAAGAATTATTTTCAAACGATATTCTTGACGGGCATCTGGACGATGGTATCATGGTCTTGAAATTCAAGGTCAAAAAATTTGATCTTGATGCAGCTAAAGTCGCTGTGGCTGCACGTTTAGAAGCCAGCAAAGGCGTTTCATATCCAATGTTGGTAGATGGTCGTGAAGTATCCTCCATTAGCAAAGAGGCAAGGGATTATTTTGCAACGGATGATGGGGTAAAAGATCTGCTTGCTACCGGGCTGGTAGCAGAATCTGTATTGGGGAAATTTATAGGAAACTTCTTTTTGCAGATAAATAAACCAAAACTTCCGTTGAGATTGTTTACTGATGAGAAAGAAGCTTATAAATGGTTGCAGCAATTTAAACCTAAAAAGATCGCGAAATAGCTGAAGCAATATTAAATCTTCATTTCATTCCTGATTACTACTCCCCTGACGCAATTCTAAATCACTTACTTTATTCATTTTTATAACACCTATCTTTGATTATCCTGATAAGGGAGAAGGTAGTAATAAAATTATAAAATGAAAACGAAAGAACCCGTTATAGAAACTGCATCTGCTTCGGGCTGGCTTGAGGGTGAAATTATATATTATATCTTCAACAAAGGCAAAGTGGATTTGCCCGAAGCCATTGAAGCTATTGACATTATGACTTCTATTGCGAGTGGAAATACCTATTCTTATTTTATTGACATAAGTAAGGTTAAAAATATTACCAAAGAGGCAAGGGAATATTTCGCTATTCCAAGATCAACAGGAAGAAACATAGCCACTGCTGTCCTGGCACCTGGCCTCATCAGCAAATTGATAGGTACTTTTTTAATAACCTTCAACAATCCTGGGGTAAAAGTAAAGTTGTTTACAGACAAGCATGAAGCCATCAAGTGGCTAAAAAAAGAAGCATCGGATCTGATTTGAGTATTTGAATTCCTAAAGCTTTGTGAGTGTTTTGTCTGGCGGCGGAATTATTGTATTTTCGCCGCAATAATAATACAAATTTTACCGTATATACATTATGGCATTGAACTATATTACCCGAGTATTTGTCGTTGAAGATGATCCGATTTTCAGCAAAGTGATGAAGTTTAAACTGGAAGAAGAAGGAAATTATGAGGTGACAATGTTTTCCTCTGCCGAAGAGTTTTTGAAGAACCTTGACCTAAGACCTGATATCGTTACCATTGATTACACTTTGCCTGGATTATCAGGGTTGGAACTTCTTAAACGGATTGCTGATTTCAGCCAGGATATTACGCCAATTATCCTCTCTGCGCAGGAGGATGTAGAAGTAGTAGTACAGGCTTATAAGAACGGCGCTAAAGATTATATTATCAAAAACGACAATGCCATTGTGGAACTGCTTAATTCAGTTAAAAATTTCAATACGCAGGTGAACCTCAAAAAGGAGGTAGAAGACCTTAGAAGCCAGATCATTGACCGTGATAAATACCTGACCTTTATTGGGGAAAGCAAACCAGTGCTAGCCGTGCTGAGGTTGGTACAAAAGATAGAAAAAACCAACATGATGGTGATGGTAACCGGCGAAAGTGGTACGGGTAAAGAAGTGATATCCAAGATCATTCACAATAATTCCTTGCGCAAAAGAGAACCATTTGTTCCTGTAAATATGGCGGCCATTCCACCGGATCTGATTGAAAGCGAACTTTTTGGCCATGAGAAAGGTGCATTTACCGGGGCAGATTCAAAGAGGATCGGACGATTTGAGGAAGCGCACAAGGGAACAATTTTCTTAGATGAGATTGGAGAAATGGATCTCACGCTGCAAACCAAATTGTTGCGCGTATTACAGGAATCTACGATATCCAGAGTGGGCAGTAACAAAGAAATAAAACTTGATGTAAGGGTCATTGCCGCAACCAATAAAAATCTTGGTCAGATGGTGAAGGAAAACAAATTCAGGGAAGATCTCTTTTTCAGGCTCCAGGGATTTTTGATCCATTTGCCTCCTCTACGCGAGCGTGGTGATGATGTGCTGTTGCTGGCAAGACATTTCTTAACCGACTTTGCCAAAACCAATCGTTTGTCTGACAAATCTTTCGGTAAAGACGCCGTAGAAAAGTTGCTGACTTATTCCTGGCCAGGAAACGTGAGGGAACTTAAGGCAACTGTTGAACGAACTGCGATTTCGATTGACTCCAATACGATTGGTGCTGAAGATTTTATCTTCTCATCGTACCAGTTTAATTGACCCCTGACCCCTAAAGGGGGACTTATGATGGTTAAACTACAAAATAATTCACAGGAAAATTTCGTCAAGCTATCCGCGATTCCCCTTTAGGGGTCAGGGGCTTGCTTGGCGTGTGCGACTTCATCTTATGTCCTTTCTTCACAGGTACTCCGCATTCAGGACAATCGTGTTCTTCCGTAAAGGTCTTTTTCACCGCTTTGAAAACATAATACATTGCCCCTAATAAAAGCACACCGCAAACAATCCACTGCCAGTCAATTTTCATGACATTGCCTCCTGTAAAAAAGGGTTATACTGTTTTTCATAACCAATAGTTGTTTCCGGGCCGTGGCCGGAATAAACAACTACCTCATCATTGAGTACGAATAGTTTATGTTGAATGGATTGAATCAGGGTGTTGAAATCGCCGCCAGGTAGATCCGTTCTTCCGATGCTTTCCCTGAAAAGCACATCACCGCCTATAACAACCTGTTGTAAAGGATCATAAAATGCAACATGACCCGGTGCATGACCAGGGGTAAATAAAACCTGCAATTTGGAATGACCGAATGAAATTTCATCCCCTTCATTCAGATATTTGGCAATACTTGGTGTATTGAGAGAATCCATGCCAAACATCGCCGCATAAGAATCTGCCCTTCTTACATTATCAGATTCCAGTTCATGTGCCTCCAGTGGCAGGTTATATTTTTCTGATACAAATTTGTTGCCTAATATATGATCTATATGGCAATGCGTGTTCAGCAAACGAACTGGCTTAAGATGATG
>Ga0206979_1016_pt1 | contig 34920 bp, 31 predicted proteins | sample Alteio_BWMinCont_19_FD_153463 | JGI IMG/M metagenome (GOLD analysis project Ga0206979, IMG submission 153463) | Enriched cells from forest soil in Barre Woods Harvard Forest LTER site, Petersham, Massachusetts, United States -... | ecosystem: Environmental > Terrestrial > Soil > Temperate forest >... | reverse complement strand
CCGAAAGGCCTCTGCCGCTATCTATTTCACAGGATATGATCCTGGGATGACTTTTAAACAAGGGTTCAAGGTAATATGGATGAACCTGCTTAAATATCGTGTGAAAAAGTTTGAAGAAGCTGTTTTTGTTGACCAGTGCTATCATTCTCCCTTTATCACTGAAAGCACAAAAGAAATAACCCGCCAATTATTTCAGCCTTTGCACAAGCTTATGGATCAGGGAAAAAAAGAAGGACTTGTAAAAGAACTGGATACTTTTTTATTATTGACTTTTATGATCGGCAGCATCAGGGAAATAGTGAAATATTACCATTATAGCGATAGAAAAATAACAGCTGATATTGCAGAACAAGCCTTCCATCTCTGCTGGGATGGTTTAAAGGCATAAATTTTTTTATGGTAAAAATGAATATATATTCACTTAAATAATAAGTAGCGCCTCATGGCAAAGTTTACCTCATCACAAATAATCATCATTCTCACTGTTGTTTCAGCAGCAATGCTTCAATTGATAGATACCTCTATCGTTAATGTTTCCCTGACACAAATGATGGGTAACCTCGGAGCGAGTTTTGAAGATATCGGCTGGGTCATTACCAGTTATGCTGTTTCTAACATTATCATGATCACCCTTTCCGGATGGATGAGCGCTACTTTTGGCCGTAAATATTATTTTGCCGCTTCTATTATCTTATTTACAGTAGCATCCGTGTTTTGCGGAACCTCAACCAATGTCTGGGAGCTTGTTGCATTTCGATTTATACAAGGTATTGGCGGAGGAGGGCTCATATCCACCGCACAGGCCATTTTAGTGGAAACATTTCCAAAGGAAGACCTTGGACTTGCCAATGCCATTTATGGCATTGGCGTCATCGTAGGCCCTGCTATTGGGCCAACTTTAGGTGGGTATATTACGGATAACCTGGCATGGCAATGGATATTTTTTATAAACATACCCATTGGCATTATCGCCACCATATTTACCCTCATCTTCATCAAAGAACCATTGGAAAAAATGAAAGCTGGGAAAATGGATTGGACTGCTTTGATTCTGTTAGTGGCGGCCATTGGTTCTTTGCAGATTGTGTTGGAAAAAGGGCAAAGTGAAGACTGGTTTCAAACCCATTACATTACTGTACTGGCCATTATTGCTGCCTTCGGGATCATCTTTTTTATATGGCGCGAACTTACAGTAGAGAATCCGATGGTAAATCTTCGGCTTTTTACAAATCGTTCCTTTACCACCGGCACGCTGTTTAATTTTGTCCTTGGTTTTGGCTTGTATGGTACCACACTTATTGTACCTATTTTTTGCCAGGGTTTGCTGGGTTTTACGGCCATGCAAACCGGACTTATACTATTGCCTGGTAGTCTTGCCACGGCACTCATGATGCCCATAGTTGGTGTTTTGCTGCGAAAAAAATTAGTTCATCCTGCTGTCTATGCCGCTTTAGGCCTACTGCTTTTCTTTCTGTTCAGTTTTGACATGGGCCAGATGAATCCACAGGTATCTCCTCATGACTTTTTCTGGCCTTTGATCATGCGCGGCTTTGCGATGGGATTAATCTTCATTCCGCTCACCACCATTTCATTATCAACCTTAAATGGGTCTGAAATTCCACAGGGAACTTCCTTAAGCAATATGGTGAGACAACTTGGCGGGTCAATAGGTATTGCGCTGCTTACCACATATATTACCAGACGTACAGCGATACATTATTCTTACCTCACAGAAAACATTACGTTCAATAACCCGGCAGCCATGTCAAGAATAAAAACATTAACTACTTATTTCATGAGTTTGGGAAACGATGCAAGTACTGCAACACATAGAGCTTACGCTGTCATTGCAGGAATTGCGGGACAACAAGCTACCATGCTCACTTACAAAGAGATGTTCTTGTATATAGGTCTGTTTTTTATAGCGCTGATCCCATTACTGGCCATGTTCTGGAACAGGAAAAAAAAAGCAGACCCCGGGGAAGAAAAAATTGAATGGACACTCGAATAAAATAACGGGACATCAAAAAACGTCACTTAATTAAGAAACTGTATGAATCACTTATTGATCGCATTAGATTTTAGCCAGTTTTCACGATTGGTTGAAAAAGTAGGATATGCCATGGCAAAAAAGCTTAATGCCACGGTGACATTGGTAACTATTGTAAATAAATTTATTGATTATGAACCCATTGTAACAGGACAGGTTTTTACGGACAATTGGGAAGCACGGCAATACCTTGCGAATGAAAATCTGGCAAAAGTAAATCTTGCCCATCCGGATATCGAAACCAATGTTGTTTCATTTATTGGTGACCCGCAGGAAGATATTATCGACCTCGCCATTAAAAATCACGCAAAGTTTATTGTCATTGGTACACATGGTAGAACAGGCTTTACCAATTTCCTTTTAGGTAGCACCGCAGAATACATTATAAAACATTCGACGATACCTGTTATGGTAGTTCCTTATAAAATGGAAAGCCATTAAAGCAAAAGAACAAAAATCTATGTTGCAGGTGTATTATTTATCCCTATTTATTCGAAACATTTTTCAACAAAAACATTATGATTAAAACCTTTACCAATTCCCGCAGGTCATTGCCTAAAATTTTGAAAAAGCTGTTTTTAGCCATTACTGCAGCGGCGGGTTATACGTTTTTTATAATCCTTGACATATTTTTTCTGATTCTTGATGTACTAATGATGCCTCTTTTCCTAGTCGTGTTTCTGGTATTAAAAGCATCGAAAAAATGAACTAAAGAAAATATGAGTCGGCACATAAAACTGCATATTGCTATTAGGCTTTTTAAAATGATGGCTAGCGAATCAAATCCATTGCTGATAAACTAATTATTATACAACACTTGAGAGGTGGCATTCTTATCGCTTGGTTTATGCAGGTAATATACGCCTGCCGCATAGCTGGAAACGTTCATCTAAATAGGGATTTACGGTGTTGACAATCTTTTGTCTTCCCAATCAATAATTAGTTTTCTTTTTACAAATAGCCATTGATTATTTTGACGGGTATAAGTATCATAATAGCGAATAGCTTCGGTTAGTAACATTCTTTTTCGATCTTCAAAAAAGATATGATGTGCAAGACATTGTACAGTCCCGGTTGTATCATCCCCGAATTTGACCGAGTTCTGCCCGTTAAGGTGAGACGTCATATTGTATTTTTGCAGGCCCTTGAACGCTTCTTCCAATTCTTTGCGCCCTTTCAATACGATAATAGGCTTACTTGTATCGGGCTCTGACCGATAAATTTCCAACGTACCATTTTCAACAAAAAGAGCCGCCTGCCGTTGAGCTTTAGTCCTGTCCGCATAATATGCAAAACTGTCAATTAACTCGCGTATTGCCATGTCATTTCTGAATTCATTTGAATTTGGTCGCCTTCCCGAATCCAGAACTGGCTGCGATTTTACAGAAAAAGTCAGTGTAATAAATAACAGTATGATTGTTACATTTTTCATATAATGGATTTGAATTTGCCGACCGTTAGCTTTTATATATCAGTCCGTTCGCTGTTATTGTCTGTCCACAGTGTAATTCAGTTCAGTTACCCCACTAGTAAATTGTCGGGTAGTCAATAGGTTTAGTTTTATTTTGTCTTTGATGTCTACAAACAATGGAATACCTCGCCCAAGAATAATTGGATTAACAAATAGCCAGTAGCCATCAATTAAGTCCTGTTGAATAAGTGAATGTGTGGCTGTCGGGCTACCAAAAAGCAGGATTTCCCCACCTGCCTGTTGTTTTATTTCGTTAATTTTATCCGAAACGTTGTCGCTAATAGTTGTTGTATCAGTCAAACCGGCGTCTTTCATTGTTTTCGATAAAACAACTTTGTGAATTTTGTTATACCACTTTGAATGTGTAATGTCGTGCCTGGTCGCACCCGGCTTGTCTCCTGCTGTAGGCCAGTAATTTTCCATCATCTGGTAAGTTACTCGTCCGTATAATGCCGTATCGGTTTCGCCTATCCGCTTACCGACATGATCAAAAATTTCTTCACCAAGTTTGATCCAGTTCATCTCTCCGTTCGGTCCTGCTACAAAACCGTCAAGCGATATGTGCATAAATGAAATTACTTTTCTCATGTTTTCTGTTTTTTATTATTATTTATGATTTGTTACTGTCTAATATTTTAATATAGTTTTCAAGTCGATTTAAAGTCTGCTTGCTGCCTTCAATGGCATTTACCTTTCTATTTAATTCTTCAATAATTGCTTTTGACTTAAATACTGACTTCATTGTCAACAATGTTTTCTCTCCAACCTCTTCAAATAAAACTGAAACTGTAAAATTGTAATCTTCGCTTTCCCCAAAATGTATATAAGATAAAAGGGAAGGTTTTATTACTTCCAGGTACTCAATTTTGCTATCCCAATCCTGTCCCCAACCATGCATAATAGAGTCCAAAATTTTGCCTGGTTCTACATTCATTGATTTTATAGTTAGCGAAAAACCATCTGGGCCCCACCATTCTTTTAAATGTGCCGGAGTCGTCCACACTTCCCAAACTAAATTCCTTGGAGCATCAAGAATTCTTGTATGTATAAGTATGTTCTCTTCTTGTTTGAATGTATTATATTTTTCCATTTTTCTATTTCTTCTTTTTTTGGATTTTAGCCAGATAACTTTCCAATGAGTCAAGTTTATTGTCCCAATATTTTCGATATTGATCTACCCAATCTGTGACCTCATTTAATTTTTCGAGTTTAGCTTCGCAATATCTTTCCCTACCCTGTTGTCTGATCACAATAAGTCCACAATCATTAAGGAATTGCACATGCAATGAAACTGCTTGTCTGGTAATATCAAACTCCTTTGCAATAGCATTAACATTGAGTGATTTACGAGCCAGCATACCTATAATTTGCCTACGAGTTGGATCTGCTATTGCCTGAAAGATATCTCTTGATTGTGTCATAATGCGCAAGTAATTTCTTGCAAATATATGCGCAAGGTTTGACTTGCGCAAATTTTTTATACTTTTTACTAATTTTATTTATGGAAACCGAAAAATAAGTTTAAATAAACGCATGAGAAACCAGCTATTGTTATACTGTAAAGCATCGTTCCTCGCTTTTCCCCGTCCGTTCGCTTCGCTCCTTTACTTACGGGCATAAAAAAAGCCCTGCTATTGCGGGGCTTGTGCGGAGATAGGGATTCTCCGAAGGGATGCATTCGCAGCCCCCTCCGGAAGTGTAGCAATCAAGCGCATTATCTTTGAATGAATATCAGGTACGAAGCAATTAAAAGAAAAAGTTTTTCAAGCCGGTTAGTGGGTATAACTTCTTGAAAAGCATCGATATTTATTGATTTTTCTTGTGAATAAAACTGGTATTGTGTTATATCAGTTCATTTTGAGGACTGACAATTCGAAAAATGTGCTTACTTTTGCCCCGGAGAGATGTCAGAGCGGTCGAATGAGGCGGTCTTGAAAACCGTTGAGGGTTACACCTCCGGGGGTTCGAATCCCTCTCTCTCCGCACAGCCCCGCAATAGCGGGGTTTTTTTATGCCCTATCTATTCTTTAAGTTAGACTTGGCCTGCTTGGAAAGTTATTTGCGATATAAAGGCAGATATTACTAATTTTGGTCTCTTGTTGATTGTTACATGCTCAAAAAGATTAACACATGATCCTTCAGCACTTACCACCCGATCTTCTCAATTTTTGCCTCGTCGTTATTTTTTCACTTTTTATTGGTCTGGAACAAAGACGACTGCACATAACCCTGGATTTTGAAAGTACCTTCGGCACTGATCGTACTTTTACGTTGATTGGTATTCTTGGCTTTATACTTTATATTATAAGTCCGCATGATATCACACCATTTTTATTTGGGGGAATAGCCGTATTTGGACTTTTGGGAATCTATTATTTTATGAAGATCAAGCTCAAACAAATGTTTGGGATTACTTCGATCATCACGGCACTTATCACTTATTGTCTTACGCCGCTGTTATACACCCAACACATCTGGCTCGTGCTTTTGGTAGTGGTCTGCCTGATGGTACTTACTGAGATAAAAGAAAGCCTGATGGCGTTTTCCAAAAAGTTTGACAACGATGAATTTCTAACACTGGCAAAATTCCTCGTACTTGCCGGAGTCATTCTACCGCTCTTGCCAGACCAGCCACTTTCACCAGAGATAAATGTCTCTCCTTATAAAATGTGGCTGGCCATTGTTGTGGTTTCGGCCATTTCATATCTCGGTTATCTTCTAAGAAAATTCGCCTTCCCGAAAGCCGGGCTACTGCTTACAGCTGTTTTGGGTGGATTGTACTCAAGTACAGCAACTACAGTGATACTCGCGCGGGATAGCAAAGAAAACCCTTCTGACGACAATAAAACTGTACCTGCTATCATACTGGCAACCACCATGATGTACCTTAGGATATTTTTGGTTGCTTTATTTTTTAATGCTCAGGTTGCCCTTGCTTTATTGCCATGGTTCGGAGGTTTTATAGTCATTTCAGTTGCTATTGTCTTTATCTTTTTGAAAATCGGCGAGAATAAAAATACAGAGGTAGCACCAAATGCTTTGGAACCACAAAAAAACCCGCTTGAATTTAAGACGGCACTTGTTTTTGGAGCATTATTCATCTTTTTCGCCATCATTACCAATTATGTCGTCAAACTGTACGGCGCCAGAGGAGTGAATGGATTGGCATATATAGTGGGCGTAACAGATATAGATCCATTCATTATTAATCTCTTCCAGCAAAAACCTGGATTCGGGACCTCCATTACTTCCATTGCTGTTATTAACGCCATAACCAGTAATAATATCCTAAAGATGATCTATTCATTGGTTTTGTCAGATAAATCGCTGCGCATGAAGATAATAATAGGGTTCGGGGCATTGATCATTGCAGGGATTGTGTCTTCTGTTTTATTTTCGATGATTGGTTAATTGTTTCTTAAGAAAAATATTTCAATGAGAATGTCCAGATTCTCATATCCCGATACTTATTAGCCTATATTAACCTTAAAAATATATTAAAATGAAAGAATTCGCATTATTGTTTCGTCAGCCAAATTTTGCTGATGTTGACAAACTCTCACCCGAAGAATTTAAAACCATCGGCAAAAAATGGCAGGATTGGGCCGGCAATATTGCGGCTCAGGGCAAGATGGCTGGCAGTGGGTTGAGATTATCTCTCAATGGCAAAGTGCTTAAATCAGGAGGCGTGGTAACAGATGGCCCTTTTGTTGAAATCAAAGAAATGCTGGGCAGTTTTATAGTTGTCAAAGCTGATAGCATGGATGAGGCAACAACGCTGGCGCACGGATGTCCGGCCCTTGATTCAAACGGAAGCGTTGAGATCAGGGAGATTGTTAAAGCATAAAGCTCAAACCCTATAAAACCTGCATCCTATCATAATGCAGGTTTTATTTTTGCTTGAAATGAAAGATGATCATAATCTCATATCTGACCTGTTCCGTGCCGAATTTTCAAAAATGGTTGCGGTCATCAGTAGACAATTCGGACTTCAGCATATTGAAATTGCCGAAGATATTGTAAGTGAAACCTTTTTACTTGCGACCCAAAACTGGAGCGAAAAAGGGATACCGGAAAATCCAACAGCCTGGCTCTATAAAGTCGCCAAACAGAAAGCTCTTTATCATTTTAAAAGAAAGGGCATTTTTGACAAAAAAGTTATCCCGGCCGTAATTTTATCCATTTATGAAACACAACAAGAATTTGATCTGGATTTTTCAATGAAAAATATCAAAGACAGTCAGTTACAAATGCTCTTTGCAGTTTGTAATCCGGCCATCGCCAGCGAAGCCCAGATTGGTCTGGCGCTCAGGATTCTATGTGGCTTTGGAATAGAAGAAATTGCGGAAGCTTTTTTATCCAATAAAGAGACCATTAATAAAAGACTTTTCAGGGCAAAGGAAAAACTGCGGACGGAAAAAATAAAAATGGAGTTGCCTCCTGAAAATGAAATGAGCTCCCGCCTGGATAATGTGCTTCATATTATTTACCTACTATTCAGTGAAGGATATTATTCGAAAACTTCCAACCAGACTTTGCAAAAAGATCTTTGCCTGGAAGCCATGCGTTTGGCACTTATGCTCACTGAATTTGAGGAAACCAACCATCCAAAAACAAATGCTTTAATGGCGCTTATGTGCTTTCATGCTTCGCGGTTTGATGCAAGGCAATCAGCAAATGATTCGGTTGTGCTATATGAGCAACAAAAAGAAGAATTGTGGGACACCGAACTGATAAATAAAGGTCTTTATTTTTTGAATTTATCCGAAATGGGTAATGAGATAAGCTCTTATCATTTTGAGGCCCGAATAGCCTATTGGCACTGCATCAAAGAGGATTCCAAAGAAAAATGGGAAAATATTTTACAGTTATACAATCAGCTTTTGCTCGTTAATTATTCTCCTGTGGTTGCCCTAAACAGAACCTATGCATTGTACAAAGCAAACGGCAGAGAAGAAGCTTTGGTTGAGGCTGAAAAACTGAAACTTGAGAACAACCATTTCTATTTTATTTTGCTTGCTGAACTCTATAAAGACTTTGATAATCAAAGAGCTAAGCAAAATTTTGAAAAAGCCTATAATCTGGCCAAAACCGATTCTGAAAAGGTAGAGATTCAGAAGAAAATTGACGGATTAAATAATTAATTCTTCCCACCTGTCCAATTATTCCACTCTCAGTTCTTATTGTGGTATAACGAAAAATTCATCACAATAATAAATTTAAAAATGGACACATTCCTCCCTCCTATCGACAAGCCTAACAGTTTAATGATGAAGATGGTATTCTACTTTACACGTAAGCAATTCGGTAAAGTACTTTCACCTTTAACCGTTTTCTCGGCAAGGCTTCCAACGGCATTCGGTATGTTTTATGGTAAAGCCTACCAATTGGATAAAAAGATGATACTATCTCCCGAAACAGCCATGCTTATCCGCCAGAGAGTATCCCAGATCAATATCTGTTCTTTTTGTATGGATTCAGGTAGATTTTACTTCATAAAAAACAAAATGAACGAAGCGAAATTTGATGCTTTGGACAGCTATCAGTCCAGCCCGCTATTTTCTGAAGCTGAAAGGGCTGCTTTAGATTACGCAACTGAATTAACAAAAGATAAAATGGTTAATCCTGTAACTTTTGCGCAGTTGACTCATTTCTATTCAGATCGTGAAATCTGTGAAATAGTATTTCTCATTGCAAGCGAACATTTATCGAATATTACCAATATCGGTTTGAATATCCATTCTGATATGTTGTGCGACATTACTAAAAAGAACTAATTACTACTAGATTTGAAATAACCAACTTTGAAAGAAACAAATGATCAATCAAATAGAGGAAACCCAAAAAAGATCTAAAACCCGCTTAATCATCTATTGGATTTTCACAGGCTACCTTGCCTTTGAATCCATATTTAGTGCCACCTGGGACTTCAACTGGATCAACAAGGGATTTGCAATCGGCTTAATGCAGCATCTTGGCTACCCGTCTTATTTCCTGATCATTAAAGGGGTTTGCACCCTTCTTGCAGCGCCGGTTTTTGTGCTTCCAGGAATGCGCCTGCTGAAAGAATGGGCTTATTTTGGGACTTTTTTAATTTACATAGCTGCCATTGCATCCCATCTGGCTGTAGGCGACGGCTTTAAAGCACTGATAGGTCCGATAATATTTTTATTAATTACAGTTACTTCATGGGCATTACGTCCTGATTCACGAAAATTTAATATGGCCGGGGGCATAGTATAAAAACAAAAATGGGCAACTCATAGAGTTCCCCATTTAATATTTACTCAATTTTCAACTATTTGCTAAAGAACACCGGCATCATAGGCTGTTTCTCCATGGATACCTGAATCAAGTCCTGCATCTTCCACTTCTTCACTTACCCTTACCTTAGTAATGATATTGATCAGAGCCAGCATTCCATAAGTGAATAAGAAGGCATAGACGCACGCTAAAATCACTGCAAGTAACTCATGAACAAAGAATGTAGAACTGCCTGCGATCAATCCATCAGCGCCTGCTGGATTGACGGCCTTGGTAGCAAAAACCCCAAGCATTATTGTCCCTATTACACCGCCTACGCCGTGTACACCCCATACGTCAAGGGCATCGTCCCAGCCCATTTTGTTTTTAAGGTTTACTGCGAGATAACAAACAATTCCACTTATAATACCAATCAGTACCGCAGATGAAAGCGAAACAAATCCTGCACAAGGTGTTATGGTTGCCAAACCGGCAACAGCTCCCGTAAGTAGTCCTACAAATTTTGGTTTCTTTGACTGGCTCCATTCAATTGCAAGCCAAACAATAGCTGCAAATGAAGCTGCAACGTCTGTATTTAAGAATGCAAGACCGGTAATGGCATCTACATTTAACTGACTACCGGCATTAAAACCATACCAGCCAAACCAGAGCAAGCCTGTTCCAATAGCAATCAAAGGCACGCTGTTTGGGATAGATTCTTTGTCTCTTCGCTTACCTACGTAAATAACGGAAGCCAGTGCCGCAAAACCCGCAATGGCATGAACTACAATCCCTCCTGCGAAGTCTTTCACGCCCCATTGGGAAGCCAAAAATCCGCCGCCCCAAACCATGTGGGCAAATGGATAATACACAAACAATTGCCACAATACCAGGAAGATAAGATATGATTTAAAAGTCACCCTGTTAACAAATGCACCCGTAATAAGTGCAGGAGTAATAATGGCAAACATCATTTGATAAGCGATAAATACAAACTCCGGCATTTTTGGATTCCCGGGAAATGGCGTATTCATATCTATGCCATGCATAAATGCTTTGTCAAGGTTGCCAATGATCCCACCAAGCGCGTCGCCGCTAAAGCACAGTGAATAACCACATATATACCACATGATGGTGGTAATGCCCATGGAAACAAAACTCTGTATCATGATCCCGAGAATATTCCTTTTGCCCGCCAAACCTCCGTAAAAAAAGGCGAGCCCGGGTGTCATAAGCATTACCAGGCTTGTTGCCAGGAGCATAAAGCCGGTAGTGCCGGTGTCGAATGTTGTCATAGTTTTATTTGTTTATGGTTAAAAATATCAAGGTGTATACAGCCGCTAAAGGTATCATTATTTTTTTGTTTCAAAGCCTTTCACGATATCAAAATATACGCCCATGTTTATTGTTAATTCGTTTCTGAAATCGAAATTGGAGCCGTTGCTATGAAATATTTCTTCGTCATAAAGCATTTGGATTCTTCTGTATTCCATACGTATATAACTATTTGCAGAGGGTTTATATTCAATTCCAACTGTTTGTCCAACAGAGGCATATCCCAGCTGGTCGCCATTTGAATATGTATATAAAGAAGATAAAAAACCATTCGGGTCGTAAAACATATCTGTGCGTTCGTAAACTGCAAATCTTGGATTGAATTGGTATTTAAGAGTACCTAACGCTCCGTACGCTATCCCGGGCTTGGTGACTGTAATCAGATCTGAATTTTGTTGAATAAAGAAATCGCCGCCAGCCTGGATTGTAACCTTTGGGCTAAAGCTATAGTTAAAAAATAAATTGTTGGCAAACCTGGTATGCGGCAGGATGCTTCCAACCGGAGCGTCATCGCCAAGATAATCAGTATAACCTATATTTCCTTTATCACCAAGAAGATATGTAACTCCCAGGCCCACGGATTTTTTAGTATTGTTGTCTTCAAAAATATTATATCCGTTCAACAGGAAGAAGTTTATCTCCAGGTTTTTAGAGGGATCGTAATTAAGTTTTAGTCCGCTTTCATAAAAAGGCTCATAATAAGTGAGCATGGAAAGTGAACTGGTAATATTATCTTTTGGCATCAGGTATTCCGTACCAAAGTGCGTTTTAAAAAACCCGGCATCGAGCCAAAGTCTTTTTAACAATTTCACTCCCACATGCGCCTCCTGAATAGCATTGTATCTTGATGACCATGAACTTAACGGAATATCACCGGCATGCACAATTACAGTTGCCCTCACCCGGGCACCATCATATTGGGCAGATAGCTGCACTGCGTTTATTCCGATTGAATTGTTTCTTGGCGAAACTGTTGGAAATTTTTGAAAATTGCCTACGCCAACTGAGTCGCTATATAAAGCATAATAGACATCGGCATAGGCCGATAAAGACCAGCTACCAGTTGTGTCTGCATTTTGAGCAAAAACGCTTATTGGTCCTGTAAAACAGGTTAGTGTAAAGAATATAGAAATGATATATTTTCCCACCCGAGCTCTGTTTTCAGTTCAACCGTTTTAGCAAACTTATACAGATTTATCTAAAATGCCATGGGCGGGCATTTAATTCTGATATGGTATGTCCTATTTCAGGCTCTTCATCATATCGTATATCAATTTAAAAACGGGATTTTCAGGTTTATATACGGTGGCAAATACCTCTGATGCTTTGGTCAGGTTTTCAAGGGCGAGGTTTTTGTCAATACCCACATAGAGCTTTCCGATAGAGAAATACAGGCTGCCGAGCTGGATCATATCACCGTTTGCCGGCTTCAATTGACTTTGAAAAAAGGCAATCAACTGCTTTTGCTTGTTGTTGCCTGCGTATATATCTATCAGATCGTTATAGATCGTTGGCTTTTCTACGCCCAAATGATAAAATTGTTCAGTTACCTCACGCTCTTTTTTGCGGTTATCCACTTTCAGGTACATGTCGATCAGTATCTTAAGTGTATTGTAATTGTTTGGCGCAATTTTATTACTAAGCTCCATGAATTCAATAGCCTTTTTTTGCTTGCCCATTTCGCCAAGTACCACCCCGGCCATCCTTGCCGCATCACCTTTAGACGACGAATCCTGGTACAATTTTGTAGCTGCAAGAGAATGTCTGAGCGCATTAAGGGTATCATTCACATTCAAAAAAGCGTAGGCAAGATTATAATGTGCATCTGCGCTGGAATCATTGAGTTGAACGGCCTTTAAGAAAAATGGAATACCCGCCTGGTAATTTCCGTCGGTTTCATAAGTAACTCCCAACCTGTAGTTTGTTTCAAAATCACCTGTTTTATCATTCAGGGCGCCCGTATAATTATACTCTATCAAGCCCAGGAGATCTTTTTCCTTCACAAGCCAATCATTACCGTATTTCTGTTCCACTTCATAATAATAATCGCCGAGCCCCTTGTATAATTTGTAATTATGAGGATCAACCTTTATAAGGCTGTCGAGTACCTTATTTATTTTAAAGATATGCATTTTAAGCCCAGTTGTTTTCCCTCTGAAATCATTGATTTTCTGATTTTTGTCCAGGTCTTTGAAAGCAAATCGCTGATGATTATAGGTTTCAATATAAAAATTGAGGGCAATGCCTTCTTTGAGTAAGACTATATCCGCATTCCGATTTTTTGGATCAAGACTATCCAAATAATTGTATGCGGTTTCATATTTCCCATTAGAAACGTAATCGTTTGTCTTTTTGACAATATCCTTTTCGGTTTGCGAGAAACAGGGTGTCGAAAGGGTAAATATGAGGATATAGAAAAGGTTCTTCGTTGTGAATATCTTCTGAGACTGCATTAATCTTAAAATTTTGAAAGTGCAAAGGAATGATTTTTTTGCCTGATAGACGTAAAAGAGGGTTGGGAGGGTTGCCCGGTTATCAATTATTGTTGCCGAGATTATCCTCTGCTATCCTTAGGCTGGAGGCTACGAATAGCATATATCGAAGAAGATAATTATCAAATAAATTGCATAAAAGCATTTAACTTCGTTTTTATAAATGATCATAATTCATCATATTTTCAAAACAATGCAAGCCAAGGTGCAAACCTGGCTTGCATTGTTTTTGCTTTTATTTATATGCAAAGCAACTGCCCAGTATGAAAAGCGGTTTAACAATTACAATGGCATTGTTAGTGTGTTGGCTGAGACCTATGATCATGCCTTGCTGATAGAACAAGATCCCAATACTCCAGATGGGCCTGTTTTACTTAAAAAATATACACTTGAAGGAAAAACACTTTGGACGAAACAATTTGATAATACTTTCTGGGTTACCAGCGCTACGGGTACTAGCGATTCTGGTTTTATTGTAGCCGCAGTAGTGGAAACCCAGAATGTTGATAGCGCAACCTATGATACGACAGGGGATATTGCTATTGTAAAATTTGACAAATGTGCAAAAATGCAGTGGGCAAGGTATGTACCTGCACCAAATTACAACATACCGACTAATATCATTGAAAATAAAGGCTATTTTTATCTCGTCGGTATGGGCATTAGCAGCTGGGACCAAAATCATAAAAAGCCCGTTACTGTACTAAAATTAAGCAATTCTGGACTATTACTTAGCTATAAATTCTTTGCCGGAGATTATGCTCTGCTTTATAATAATCTCAATCACGATACGATATATTTGTCTCAGGATTTGTCTTTACCTATAAATGGCGATACAGGAAACTACTATGCTTTTTCAGGTATTCAATCCATAGATACCAATATTAATGTAATTAATAAAACCGTATTTGGCTATCAACAGACTTTCTTTAACACGTACGGTCCATTATTAACAAAGGGAATATAATATCAATGACCCAAAGAAGGTTTTTGACATATAAACAGCCAGATGTGATGTTCTCAGACCTCAACAAATCGTTGGTAGTAAACAGCAGCCTTTATTATGATAGCATTCCATACTGGAATTTTTATCCGTTTGGGGCGAGTTCCTATCACGATACACTTCTTACCTGCAACCAGGTAACTGACAGCACTTACAGCAATGGATACGTTTCCATGCGGCTTTATGATAAAAACTATAAAATACTTAAGGAATCTATTATCAATAACCACAATAATTGGGAAATTCCATATTCATTTCTCGGATTGGAAAATAACAATTGTATTGTAGGCACTTTGTATAATAATAATAAGACGAGCAGCTTTTACCTATTTGACAATAGACTGAACCCATTGCTATGGCCTACTATTCCACCTGCAAAAGGGTATGATTGGGCATGTAAAACCTCTATTCCTGCATTTGAAGAAATTAAATTAAATGAAATCGTGCAGCCCGTACATGTGGTGCCCGATACTACCCGACCCAATTGGCAATGGCTGGGCATCAAGCCGCCTGATGGCGCCATAGCTGCTGCATCAAGTAATGAATGGATGTTGTGGCCCCAGCCTGTTGTAGAATGTGGACCATTGAATTTCCGTTTGGAGACACCTTCTCATAATCTCAATAATTACCAGTGCTTAATAGTATGTTTTTATGATGCCGAAGGCAAAAAAGTAGCAATCATGAATGCAACTCCTGAAGGCAATGAACAATGGGCAATTCCATCTTTGTCTATTTCAATACCAGGCATTTATACTGCAGTATTGACAAATCGTGCTGGCGCAACCATTGGCAGTGTAAAGGTGGTCGTTGAATAGAAAAAAGCCTCAGTAAGTTTGTCCATCGGATCTGCTCCAGCGGAGCAATGCTGTTTGTAGAAAAACAAACCAATTTAATATAAGCTCCAGCGGAGCGGCCTGCTTTAGTATTGCCAATGATTTTGTGACCCATCGGGTCGCTCCTCCGGAGCTTGAAATGTACAACGCTCTTATTCTACAAACAGTATTGCTCCTCCGGAGCTATTTAACTCCCATTCTAACAAAAAGCGCCCTCAAATCTCTAAAAATATTCATTTATAAACAATTGAAATAAAATAAGTTACAAAATATTTTTCGAGACCACCCACCCACTTAGGCTGTTCGCTATATGTGTATATTAAAAGGCGTCAGGAGGCAGGGGTCAGGCATCAGTGAAGACAGCTCCGCCCGATCGCGAATCAAGTAGTTTCAAATGAATCACAGACATCACAATTCAGTCATTTTCGGGAGCAAAAAAAGACGAAATTTTATTGCTAAACCATTGCTAAAGTCATTGCTTTTCATTGCTAAAACATTGCTGGTTTTATTGCTATTTAAAATATAAAATATTGAAAATGAATAAAATAAATGAGACATGACGGGGCGAGGCAATGATCAATGACCAATTATCGTTAAAGAAATCAGATTTGCTAAAGCGGGCTTTCGGGTTCTCCTATCATCGAGATGAAAATCCGAGAGGATTTTTGGAATTTATCTAAACGATAAACCGGCCTTTAAAGGCATTTCCTATTGATCTTTCCCTGTTATCTATTGATATTTGTCAAGGAGTTACGAGTAAGTATTTTAAAACCAATATTTTAAAAATCGAAAAAATAAAAAAAACGAAAGATCAATCCAAAACGCTGTAAATGCGGTTCTTGGAAATTTATCAATTAGAAACAATGAAAAAGGAGGTATTTTAATGATGGATGACGGTAAATTCCCGATTTATTAGAAATGAGTTATCTTCGCAATTGCAACCAAAAATTAAAGCCAGTGCATAAAATCCTTTCTACAATTGTCATCTTCCTGGTATTGGGATGCTTTACCGCCTCTGCCCAATACGGCGTCCAGGTTTCTTATATCGCACCTGACGGCAACAATATTTACATTTTTAAGCCTGCGGTAGGCGTTGAATTGAAATACACTACCGGGGCTATTGATACCAGCAGCAGGGTGCGGTTTGCATTTTCAATCGGGTATTACAAATTAAGCCCGACCCAGGATACTTTTTCTAATTATCTGGTTTCCAAAGGGAAGTTGTACCCGGGGTATGACATCGTAAAAAACTACTCCGTTATTCCGGTTGCGGCAGGTGTCGAATACCACCCTTTTGAGGGCAGATTGACGCCTTATATCGGCATGGACCTGGATTTTTTCCTGATCAATTATTCTTACCATTCTTATGTGGAAATGCAATATGATGATAATAAAACTGAAACTGACCTTGCAATAAGCGCCATTCCTAAAATCGGTCTTTCTTATCAGATCGGCAACAATTGGCTCCTTAGTGCCGGAATTGGTTATAGCATTGAAATTGCGAGTTCGTCTAATGTTAACTCCCAATCCTATTTTAAATCTACCCTCGGCTTAACTTATTACCTGAATAAATAAGCAACCTTCGCTATGAAAACGAAAAAACATACCCTGCATATTATTGGCACATTTTTCTTTTTGCTCTTCATCAGCAGTGGATGCAAAAAAGAAACACTCAGTAATGCGATCCCGGTTTTAAAGATGATTTCCGTAAAGCCGTTAGGCCTTGATTCGGTTATTGTAACCGGAACAATTACAGCTAATTATGGCGTTGATATATTATATGAGGGTTTCTGCTATGGAACCAACCCTATTCCTCCGGTCATTGAAAACCAGGTACTTTATCAAACTGACAGCACAACATTTTCGGCACATTTGTATGCGAGCCACGACAGTACTTATTATTTCCGGTGTATTGCTGCAAATAGCTTTGGGTATTCGGTATCAGCTCCGTTGAAATAGTAAGTGATAAGTGGTAAGTGGTAAATGATAAATGGTAAATGATAAAATGGAAGAATTAAAAGTAATTAATAATCCTGAGCATCACAGGTTTGAGGCAGATCTTGGCGATGACCTTGCTTATATTGAATACGCTCATTTCAAAAACCACATGGTGATCATGCATACTTTTGTGCCAGAAAGCCATAGAGGTCAGGGTATTGCGAGCAGGATGATCAAACAGGCATTGGAATATATCAAAACCAATAAAATAGCACTCATCGTTTATTGCCCTGCGGTAACTAAATACATTAACAGCCACCCGGAATATAAAGTCCTGCTGGACGAAACATATCCCAGGGATTAGACTTTATCTGACTTAAACTTCGAATAAGACCCATAGTTTTGTCCTGCTCAACCAATTGAAATAGTTAAAGTTGACCGCCCATCCGGGGAAACTTGAATAGACAATTTTTGCTTCGGGATGTTGGGATGCAAATACGTTGGCATCATTAAGATTTGAGAACAACACAGGCCTTGGCTCACGTCCCTTAATTTTCAATACGCTATCAATACCTTTAATACCCAGACTGTCAACAATTGAAATATCCTTTGGTCTGAAATAATAATTCTTTTCGAAGGAATTGTAAGGGTTGTCTTTCTCGCATAAAAGCGTAGCCCTTTTACCGTTATAGTGCTCGTACAAATTTTCATACAGCCCTGCCCTATCACTTGCGGGCTTCAAACATGAAATAGCCATCATGATGAAACTCAGTCCAAAATAGATATTGAGGCTTATGGTCCTGGGCTTGATAGCCTTGAAATACTTAGGAATAAAATCTTTATAAGCTAATGCAATTAATATAGGAACTGCGCCTATCATCGGGAATAAAAACCTGGCTTCTTTGTGAGCAACAAACAAATGCGCCAATAAAAAAGGAATGATGGTGAGACTGAAAATATTGGTCCGGTATTTAACCAGGGAATAAATGACACCGGCGATAATAAGAATGCTAAAAGGCGGAATCAGATCGGCGAAATTCCAGGTAAAATAAGCGTACCATGGCGAGGTGCCAAAATAAGATGCTTTACCTTCTATTACATTGATTTTGAAATAATTCCATGATGTAAAAACCCATTCGCCATAAAACCATTTGTCGATCAAAACCCCAATGGCAATAGCAATCAAAACCGGAAATCCGATCATAAACAGGGCCTTCCAGTTCATCTTTGCTATAAAAATGCACCATAGGGCCAGGCCAAATATCATAAATACAGTCTGGAACCGGCAAACGAAAGACAGGCCAATTAAAAAACCTCCGAGCGCGAGAAGATGATTTTTACTTTGATTATTTCCTAATAGAATACAGCCAAGACCAAAGAAAAATAAGGAGCCGGAAATACTTTCTGATGAAAAATGAACATGGACATAAGGCACAAACCATAAGAAAGTTGTTATCAAAATTAAAAAGCGTTTTGATTCGTATCCTTCTATGATTTTCAAGTTAATAAGAAGTATGAAAACCAGGGCTCCGAATCCTGATAATCCTGAAAATAAGCGAAGTAAAAATGAAACCTGGAATGGGTTAGCCCAGGGAACGCAATACTTTTGAACAAATACAACGAATAATGGCTGCAAAGCTGGCCTGATCCTGGCTGCAAACTCCCACGGAAGCGACTGAATTGGAGTGGTTCCCATTTTCCAGGAAGCAAATTCCAGTACCTGGAAATGCTCATCAGCCTGGTGATAACCGATACTAAACCAGGCAGCTATCAAATGCCAGAATAAAGAAAAAACCAGGCAATTCCGGATAAGAACCTTAAGCTTTTGATTTTCAGATGAATCAAGATCTAAAACAGGCATTCCGGATAAAGTTTTGGTCTCTTTTAAGAATTAATGACGTACCTTGACAAAGATAGGCTCATTTCAATCCGCAAAAGCTTCATCCACAATTTCCTGCTGCTGTGCCTGATGCGTCTTGCTAAATCCTACTGCCGGAGAGGAACTTGCCTTCCTGGAAATAAGCCTAAAATGCAGGTTCTGAGGTCTGCGAAGCCAGTATGTCCAGGCGCCCATGTTTTTAGGTTCTTCCTGTACCCATACGTGCTCGGCTTTTGGATATTTTTTAATGATATTATCCATTTGTTTATCTGGCATCGGGAAGAGTTGTTCGATTCTTATGATACCAATATCTTTCCGTTGGTCTGCCTGCTGCCTGGCCAGTAAATCGTAATAAACCTTTCCACTACAGAAGAGAAGCCTTTTTGTTTTTGATTTGGTAACGTATTTATCATCTATGATCTCGTTGAATTTTCCATCGGTAAAATCTTCAAGCGGCGAAACTGCCAATGGATGACGCAATAAGGATTTTGGCGTAAACACTACAAGCGGTTTACGGAAAGGCCATTTGAGTTGGCGCCTGAGCAGATGGAAGAAATTAGCAGGGGTGGTACAATTGGCAATAACCATATTCAGCTCCGCAGCCATGTCCAAAAACCTTTCAGGGCGGGCGCTGCTATGCTCTGCTCCCTGACCTTCATATCCATGTGGCAAAAGCAATACAATACCTGACATCCGTCCCCACTTGCTTTCGCCGGATGAAATAAACTGGTCTATCATTACCTGGGCGCCATTGCTGAAATCACCGAATTGTGCTTCCCATATCGATAAGCCATTTGGATGGGTAACTGAATATCCGTATTCAAAGCCAAGTACCGCGTATTCTGACAGCAGGCTGTTATAGATTCTGAACTTAGCCTGATCATCCTGTATGTGATTGAGGTTGCAATACGCTTCCCCGGTCGTTTCATCCCATATCTCTGCATGTCGGTGCGAGAAAGTACCACGAATAACATCCTGTCCACTCATCCTGATGTCTTTTCCCTCAAGGAGCAGACTTCCGTAAGCAAGAAGTTCCCCCATAGCCCATGGCAGGGAGTTGTTTTCAAAACTGGCTTTTCGTCTGGCGAGTTCATCGAGAGCCTTTTTAATCGGATGGATATCAGATGGTATGGTGGAAAGAACGTCTGTTATCTTTTTTAATGTCTTTAAATCTACAGAAGTATCCGGAGATTCCAGAAAATCGTCAGGTACCGCTTTTCTGAATGAAAGCCATTCTACTTCAGGAGCCTGAGGGGTATATGGGATAGGTTTTTGCTTTACCATGTTCAGCCTGTCCTGAAGCAGACTTTTGAACTGCGCTTCCATGTCCATGGCCATCTGAGCTTCAATTTCACCCCTGGCAATCAGGCTTTGTACATATACTTCCCGAGGGTTTGGGTGGGTTGCAATAATATTATAAAGAACGGGCTGGGTATATTTTGGTTCGTCTCCTTCATTATGGCCATAACGCCTATAACAAACCATATCAATATACACATCCTTATTAAACTTTTGTCTGAATTCTGTTGCAAGCTCCACGCAATAAATAACTGCTTCGGCATCGTCACCATTCACGTGAAAGACCGGAGATTCCGTAACCATGGCGACTCCTGTACAATAGGTAGAAGACCTTGCCTCATCCCAGTCAGTTGTAAACCCAATCTGGTTATTGATCACAAAATGAATGGTACCACCGGTGGTATAGCCTGGTAGTTCAGACATCTGAGCTACTTCAAAAACGATGCCCTGACCCGCCAATGCTGCATCACCATGAATAAGAACCGGGATCACTTTATTGTGGTCATCACCGTATATCAAATCCGTTTTGCATCGTGCAAATCCCTCTACAACCGGATCTACAGCCTCAAGGTGCGAGGGATTAGCGGTCAATTTAAGATAAACGGTTTGTCCCTCTTCGCTTTCTACTGTAGAACTATACCCGAGATGGTACTTAACATCCCCATCTCCCATATTCATCGTATCACTTGGCTGGTTCCCTTCAAATTCACTGAAAATATACTCATAGGTTTTGCCGATGATATTGGCAAGCACATTAAGCCTGCCCCTGTGCGCCATTCCTATGATAATTTCTTCGGCTCCAAGTTCTGATGCCTTATTTATGATCGCATCCAGTGCGGGGATTGTCGTTTCGCCGCCTTCCAGTGAAAACCGTTTTTGACCTACAAATTTGGTATGGAGAAAACTTTCAAATACAACGGCTTCGTTAAGTTTGGCTAATATCCTTTTTGATTTATCAAGCGGATATTTAATTTTATCAGCAGTGGCCTCATATCTGTCGCGCAACCAGTCTCTCTGCTCTTTATCCGTAATATGCATGAGCTCCATTCCGATCGTTCTGCAATACAGATCATGTAGATGGTTTATAATATCCTGTAGTGTGCCCTCCTGGAGACCAACAAGTTTCGCGGCATCAAATTTCAGAGATAAATCCGCCTCAGTAAGTCCAAAATCTGACAAATCCAGGTGCGGGTGACGGTTTCTGCGTGGGCGGATCGGGTTGGTATCTGAAAGCAAATGCGCGCGTTCGCGGTAGGCATATATCAGTTTCCAGACCAGGGCTTCCTTATCAACATTGGCATTGGTATCAGCCCCAGTTGCCGCAAATTTTGCAGCGTTTCCATTCAGATTTGTTGCAAATTCAAACCCTTCAAAGAATTTGCGCCAGCTTTCTTCTGTATTCTCAGGGTTCTGGATATATTCCTTATAGAGTGATTCAATATAACCGGGGTCGGCATTGTTAAGGTAAGAATAACCTTTCATAATTTGATTATTTCTGTCGAATAAACCGCAAATATAAGCATATTTGAAGCATTAAATGGTGAGAATTGAGAGTTGAATAGTACCGAAACGTTCGTAGTAAATGATATAAAGGTTTTTAGGCAGAATTTGGTTTCATTCCTGGAAAATGAATCCATATTTTGTCTTCTTGATTCGAACGATCATTACTCCGGGAAAAACCTTCAAACTAATCCTTATTATCATGATTACGATCTATTGTGTGCCATTGGCATAAAAGAGAAGTTAAATTGTAGGGTTGGAAATGCATTTAATGAATTAGAACTTTTCAAGGCGCGAAATCCTAACGAGTGGTTTTTTGGCTACTTCGGATACGATCTGAAAAATGAAATCGAAAAACTTGGTTCTGAAAATGAAGACCGGTTGGGATTTGAAGACCTGTTTTTTTTCATCCCTGAAACGATTATTGCACTAAAAGGAAACACAGCCGTTGTAGAAGGCAATTCTGATTCGGTAAAAATTATTTTCTTCCCCTCAGAGTCTCACGTAGTGGACTCTGAGGATGGCATGGACATATACTCTACAGTTTCCCCTCAGAGTCCCTTTCAGGAGACTCTGAGGGGAAGATCGATCAGTCTTCAAAATCGCTTAAAAAAGGAATATTATTTAGATATAGTAGAAAAACTACGACAACACATCATAGAAGGCGACGTCTACGAAGTTTCGTTTTGTCAGGAATTTTACGCTGAGAATGCTGATTTAAATCCATTTCAGATTTATCAAAGCCTTTGTGAAATATCACCGCAACCCTTTGGGGCTTTTATCAGAATTGAAGACAAATATGTAATGTGCGCATCTATGGAGCGCTATTTAAAAAAGTCTGGGAACAAACTTATTTCGCAACCTATAAAAGGCACAATCAAACGCGGGGACAACAATATTGAAGATGAGTTACTTAAAAAAACACTTCTAAACGACGAAAAAGAACGCGCTGAGAACGTGATGATTGTGGATCTGGTTCGGAATGATTTGTCAAGTGTTTGTGCGCCCGGATCCGTAGAAGTGGAAGAGTTATTTGGGATATATGAATTCCCAGGTGTTTATCAGATGATTTCAACTGTGGTGGGAGAAATATTGCCAGATAAAACCGGATTAGATGCGATTAAAAATTCATTCCCTATGGGCAGCATGACAGGGGCGCCTAAAATAATGTCTATGAACATTATAGAGCAATACGAGCAAACAAAAAGAGGCGTTTATTCCGGTGCTATTGGCTATTTTAGTCCGGATGGTGATTTTGATTTTAATGTTGTCATTAGAACCCTTTTATATAATGCTTCGAAAAAATATTTATCCCTGCATGTCGGTTCTGCCATTACTTATGATTCTGATTCGGAAAGAGAATACGAAGAATGTCTTTTGAAGATAAAAACAATACTTAAAGCTCTTGGACACAAAGGCTAATTTACGCTGTCTGTTTTCAAAACAAATAATTATTATTTATTATCAAAAAATTCTAAAAAAATATAACTCTTTCGATAAAAATATTATCTTTGATTTGGAATAAAATAATCTGAGGTATGAAAAGGTATTTACTCTTGTCTTTCCTGCTGACCTTATCTTACTCAAATAAAATTTCAGCTCAGAATCAAAATTCAACATGGGGTACCGAGTTCTGGGTAGCCTATATGGAGAATATTTCCCTGATGTTTAATGGCCCGCCTACTTTTACTTTGCAATTGTACTCAGATCACAATACAACTGTCGACATAAGTACACCTGCAGATAAAATGCATATTACCGTCAACCTTATTGCGGGTAAACCTGTAGAAGATACACTGCCGGCCGGCATTTATTACACTCAGGGGCCTGAATCTTATGGTAATGATGGCATTAAGATTGTTTCCAAAGACCCGATACAGGTTGTCGCCATGCACTACAGGTTTTTTTTCAGCGAGGCAAGTGTCATTCTGCCTGTCAATCTTTTGTCAAGTCATTATATGGTTTCCGCCTATCATGATGATCATTTTACAAGCCCATCAGAAGCTGTAATTACTTCAGCGGTTGACAATAACAATATAACAATCACGCCATCTGTTTTTTTTAATGGAAATCGTAAACCCGGTATCCCATATACCATTGAACTTGATGCTGGATACACATATCAGTTGCAATCTAATGATGATATGAGTGGGACCATTATAGACGGGACCGGCAAATTTGCGGTCTTCGGTGGTGCAAGACAGGCTTATTGTGATTGTCCGGGGCATTATGCAGACAACCATTTATGGGACCAGACTTTGCCTGTTAATCTATGGGGAACTGAATACCTTGCAGTCCCTTTTGCCTATGAAAAAGGCAGTCCAATACATATCATTGCTTCCGAAGACAATACCAAAGTGTATGAAAACTGTAAGCAAATCGCATCGCTTATGAAAGGTGGATATTATGATACGGTTATAAATTCTGCCGCCATAATTACCGGCAATAAACCGGTTTGTGTATCTCAATTATTAAAATCAGGTGATTGCGCAGGTGACGACCTGGGTGATCCTTCATTTGTCAATATACTGCCATTGAATACCTATGATACAGTGGCAGGTTTTAATGTTTATGACTCTTTTAAAAATTACAGAGTATATGCCAACCTGATTATTCCTGTTGATGCAATTTCTGATTTAACACTTGATGGTAAAAATTATGTACTTGATTCATTCAACATTTTGCCCAATAACAGTAAATACGCATATTCCACAATTGCATTCGGGATGGGGTATCATACCCTTAAATGCTCTAAGGGTTTTAATGCAGTCATTTATGCAAAATTAAGTTATGACGCATTTACATATACTCTTGGATACCAGGGAATCAGACCAGATAACACTATTCTTGTAGATAGCAATAATGTCTGTGCTGGTAAACCATTAAAATTCTCTTTTATTCCCAGTGATTCACTAAATAATTTCAAATGGAATTTTGGAGATAATGATTCTTCAACCAAAAGGACTACAACACATGTTTATAGCCAGCCCGGGCAGTATATTGCAAATGCTTCCGGATATACTTCAGGTGGTTGTCTGGAAACCTTTTCAGAAGCCATAACTGTTATTGACTGTGGAAAAACGACCTGTACAAATTGCAGCACACCGGATCTATGTAATGTTTCTATATACCCAAATCCGGGCCATTCCATTAATATCCGGGCAGACCAGGTGCAAAGTATTTCCCTGATTGAAGTTACAGATGCTTTAGGCAAGGTTATTTATAGCCTTGACGGTAGTAATTTAAGCAGCAAAGGAAGTACCATAGACTTGTCACAATTAAGGAGTGCCATATATTTTGTGACGGTTGTATGCAATGGGGGAAGAAGTACCAGTAAAATATGCGTGATTAATTGAAACAGAACTTCGAATACTATTAAAGTGCAAAGCAAGTTGAATTTCATAACTTGCGCCAACTTTAATATCAATGCTTTCCTTACCTTATAATATTGTTTTAGGCTCACAATCTCCTCGCAGAAAAGAACTTCTGAAATTGGCAGGATTTGATTTTCAGATTTTAGATATTGATTATGAGGAAGCCATACCTAAAGCAGGGTATAACATTTCGGATATCCCCGCCTACCTGGCTGAACAAAAAGCCCTGCATGCCAAAGGATTAAATGGCAATGATCTCTTAATAACAGCAGATACCCTTGTATTTCTTGATGGAAAGATCATGGGTAAACCAAAAGATGCCGATCAGGCTTTTGAAATGCTAAGCTCATTATCAGGCAAGATGCACGAAGTAATTACAGGAGTGTGCCTTAAGTATGAACAGCAAATTGAAATCTTTTCTGATACGACTAAAGTCTATTTTAAACCCCTGGAAGCTGAAGAAATAGAATATTATATTGAAAATTACAACCCTTTCGACAAAGCAGGAGCTTATGGCGCACAGGACTGGATTGGTCTCATAGCTATTGAAAAAATAGAAGGCTCTTATTTCAATGTAATGGGTTTGCCGGTGCACAAAGTATATGAATCATTGAAAGCATTGGAAAACAAATAATTAAAAAATTGAAAGACTAAAAAATTAAAAGACAATTCTATGAAACTATTTCTCTTTCTCGCAGGATCATTTGGATTTTTGTCAGTAGCCATTGGCGCCTTTGGCGCTCATGCATTAAAAGGAAGTCTCAGTCCGGAAATGCTTGAAATAAACCATACCGGGTCTCAATACCAGATGTATCATAGTCTTGCCCTACTAGCTGTTGCCATTCTGCTCAAATTTTATCCCGATTCAAAATTTTTTAATACGGCAGGATGGCTTTTTGTAGCCGGCATTATCATTTTTTCGGGCTCTTTGTATGTACTTTCACTTACGGGTATTAAAGCACTTGGTGCCATTACTCCCATCGGCGGACTTTGCTTTTTGGGTGGATGGGTTTGCGTGCTTATCGGCGCTCTTAAAGCCTAGGCCATTTCATGTCACTCAACATGGGCCTTTTTGCAATTAAAATGAGCTGGAAGCAACGTATTGCATTGAAAATTCGTCCACAGTAGTGTAACTATGTATAAACCCGGAATACGCTATATATTTCTCTTACTCTTAACCCTTTCGGGACTTTGTTGTCATTATATTGCAGATGCCCAAAAAATAACTGCGTTTCAAAGAAGTTATGGAGGTAAAAAAGATGATTGGGGAGCTTCCATTGTAAAATTAGCTGATAACGGGTATATCGTTTCGGGCAGATCGGATAGTTATAGCGCGAATGGTAATAATGATATTCTCCTGATAAGAACCGATAGCCTTGGCAAGGTAATATGGTCTAAATGCTACGGCGGCACCGCTGATGAAGGCGTACTTTACTATCCAACCAATGGCAATGTTGACGTAATATTAGCACCTGATTCAAACATCGTGGTTTGTTCAACTACAGAAAGTTACGGTGCTGGCGGTCGGGATGTTTATTTCTTTAAAGTAAACCTGAACGGAAATGTCATGTGGAACCATACGTACGGTGGTAAAGCCGATGATGAAGGTTTCAAGGTAGTCAGCGATCCTTCAGGGGGCTATGTTATTGCAGGTGAAACATTCAGCTATGGTGCAGGAAAAGGAGATGTGCTGCTTATTAAAACTGATACCGCTGGGAAATTAGTTTGGTCAAAAACATACGGGACTTCATATAATGAAGAATGTGCATTCGGGGTTTCAAGCATACTAGGAGGGAATTTTTTAATTTATGGCTATTCGCATTCAGCAAATACTACATACGATCAATTGGTTCTGAAGGTCGACAAAAATGGCAAACTGATCTGGTCAAAAATTTATGGTACAACAAGTTACGATAATGCGGACTGTGCCATAGAACTGCCGGACAAAAGTATATACCTTTCCGGGTTTACTTATAACCAGTTTAACGGGGAAAATACGATGGCCTTGATTACCAAACTTGATAGCAATGGCAGGATGCAATGGTCCAAAATGTATGATCAAAACAATCATAGCTCGGTAAACTGCATGTATTATGATCAGAAGAAAAATATCCTGAATGCAGCCATATCAATATTTCAGGGCGGTACTCAACAGGAAGGATTCATCCGGCTTGATACTTCCGGGAACATAAAATTCTTAAGAACTTTCGGAAGATACTCTCCGACCCTGGGCTATTCTTCAGGATTCGGGCATAATTTTTTACCTCTTGCGTCAGGTGGCTTTATATTGGAAGCAACAACACTGGCATTTGGTTTTGGGGGCTGGGATTATTATTTTTTAAAATTAGATTCGATAGGTAATCCTTCTGACTGCCAAATACATAATATATCTTTAACTCCCGCCTACTTTACTTCATATTTGAGTAACTATTCTAATGTATTTGCAAGCTCCAGCATAAGTCCAAATGTGGGCAGTGGCATGGCTGTTCAAACAGTTACTGTGGGTGATTCCCTGATTTGCGCACCTTTTGTTGCTGGATTCAGTTCGGAAACCATCTGTCTCGTCCAAGCCACTCCTTTTTTTGACTCATCTTATTATGAACCAACATCATGGATTTGGAATTTTGGCGACCCTGGTTCCACGACAAATACTTCTACCCTACAAAATCCCACCCATATCTATTCTTCACCCGGAACATATACTGTAAAACTTGTTTCCGGCAACGGCAGTACCACAGATTCAATCAGGCACGTTATTAAAGTATTACCCCGTTATTCAAATTTAAAAAAAACCACGACTCCCTTTTGTCTGGGTGACAGCATAAATTTAGTGGCAAGTGGAACTAAAGGTGTAAAATTTTCATGGATACCAAAATCACTCTTAAGCAACGCAAATGATTCGTCTGTTTGGGCGCACCCAGTCACTGATACAATTTTTGTGGTTAAGGTAACCAATAACGAAGGATGTACTACTGCAGATTCCTTTATTGTAAAATTAGATAATCTTTCACATGCAAAGACGATTACAACCTCCTTTTGTAAGGGTGATAGCATAAATTTATCAGCGCAGGTAACGGGAGGTATTAAATTTTCATGGAGCCCCGCAGCACTTTTAAGCGATTCTACAGATTATTCTGTCCAGGCTCATCCTAACGGGAATACAACTTTTGTAGTCAAAATAACCAACAGTACAGGATGTATGACTTCAGATTCTTTTATTGTTAAATTAGCCGTTTTGTCGCATGCAAAAACAGTTACAACTTCCTTTTGTCCTGGTGATAGCTTAAATTTAGAAGTTGTCAGATCTGGAGGCGGGAAATTTTCCTGGAGTCCCGGATTACTTGTAAGCGATTCTACCGATTCTTCAGTATGGGCGCATCCCAAAATGGACACAACTTTTATTGTCACAATTGCAAATAGCACGGGATGCACAATAGCAGATTCTTTTATCGTTAAACTAGTTCATCTTTCGCCAATCAATCTTGGAGGAAATAAAAGTTCCTGCCTGACACCCATTGAATTATCTCCAGGCCAATATCCCGGTTTAACATATTTATGGTCAACCGGGGAAAACAGTGATTCAATATATGTTAACCAATCCGGCAAATATTGGGTAAGGGTAAACAAAAGAGGGTGTAATGCCTCAGATACCGCAATTGTTACGATCCTCTCCCCCGCTGTATTTCAAAACGATAATATTCAAAATACTTTATTTTGTAGTGATGATAGTGATTTAACACTAGATGCAGGGGCTGGTTACAGATATCTATGGTCACCGGGAGGAGATACTACGCAAAAGATACAAGTATCAACCACGGGAACATATACTGTACAAATAACTGCACCTGATGGCTGCGTTGCATCTAAGACTGTATCGATTACCAACCAATGCACCACATATCTATTTGTCGCGAATGCTTTTACACCAAATGGAGATAAGCTGAACGACCAGTTCAAACCCGTGTCAAGGTATCCCCTTGAAAGTTATAATATGAAGATATACAACCGTTGGGGCGAAAGGCTTTTTCAATCCAGTGATATCAATATTGGTTGGAATGGGACTTTCAAGAGCCAACTATGCCCTGAAGACGTGTATCTTTACATTATTCTCTACAAATTCCCATACGAAATAGAGCAAATTAAAAGTGGGACTGTGACGTTATTGAGGTAAATCGATCTTCACAATTCGTTAATTCAAAATTCACAATTTATTCATGCCTCGTGGAATATTCCTATCTTGCGCCAAAACATTTCAATCAAAATTGCGTTTCATTTCTAAAAGGAACTCAAGGGTATTCTAGTAATAATGGCACTCAGAAACTATATTTTACCAATATTCATTTTATCAGGTGTTTACGGATGCAGCAACCAGCCTGCAGCCAATATGGCTTTGGGGAAACCAATCTATATTGGCGAACGAATAAATGAGGAGGGCGCCATTGACTGCAGCGAACTGAAAGAAAAACTTGGCGATGCTGCTGAAATGGACGCCAAAGTTAAAGGTGAAGTAATAGGCATATGTCCCGATAAAAGTTGCGAATTGAAAATGGATATGGAGGATGGTACTTGTCTGGTTGTAAAAATGAATAATATGGCTGTTTCTATTCCCAGGGATGCGACCGGCAAAACTGCCATTATCGAGGGAAGAGCATACGTAGATACAACTTCTACAAAATTACTTCCCGGATATAAGATGGATTCAGGACTTTCGGCATCAGAATCCGAAGTGACATCGGATCCTGAAGTCAGCCTTGCTTTCAATGCCAAAGGTGTAATTATCAGGTAATTTTACCTCCTGAAAAAAAACGTAAGGCACGATTTTCATCACATCCAAAAGTTTCAACTCCCGGGTTTTGCATTATATCTTCAACTCACTTAATGGTTAGCATCCGTAGTATTAGGTTATTCCGCGTATATAAGTTAGTTTCGCAGCCGATAATTAACCAGTCAATTTATTTTTATTCGAACCGTTTATGTGCGGAATAGCTGGCAAGATATGTTTGAATAATACGGATTATATTGATTCAGTAAAAGCAATGTGTTCCGCGATAGCACACCGTGGTCCGGATGGTGAAGGAATTACACTTATCAATAATTGCATTTTAGGTCACAGAAGATTATCAATTATAGATCTTTCTGACAAGGCCAGTCAGCCCATGACAGATGTTGACAATAGAAATTTCATCGTTTTTAATGGAGAAATCTATAATTTTCAATTCATTAAAGACCAATTAATTGCAAAGGGATATCGTTTTAAAAGCCACTCTGATACAGAAGTCATATTACAGGCTTACGCCGAATATGGAATCGACTGCTTCAGAAAATTTGAAGGAATGTTCGCCCTGGCCATATGGGATGGCCAAAAGCGAAAATTAATTGTTGCGAGGGATCATTTCGGAAAAAAACCTTTCTTTTATGCCTATGATAGATTTGGCAATTTCACCTTTTGCTCAGAGGTAAACGGGCTTAGGGCAGATACCGGTATTGATTTTGAGCTTAATATGAAAGCATTGAATTGCTACCTTGCACTTGGTTATATTTTGAACCCAATGACCATGTATAAAGGCATTTTCCAGGTACCCCCGGGGACATGTATGGAATTTGATGAAAAGGGACGTTTGATCGCCAGCTCAGGTTTTTGGAATTATGCCGAATATTTTCATACAAAGACAAAGGATAGTAAAAATGATATCATTGACAATATCAGGAGCTTATTTATTGAAGCTGTAAAAAAGCGCATGATAAGCGATGTCCCTGTCGGCGCATTTTTGAGTGGTGGAATTGATTCGAGTTCTGTCGTAACAATTTTAAAAAAGCATTATGCCAATGAGTTGCATACATTCAGTGTCGGTTTTAAGGAAAAGAGCTATAATGAACTGCCCGATGCTGAAAAACTTGCTGCGCTAATTGGCACAGTACATCATAGCATTATTTGTGACCCTGATGACGTAGAAAGTTTGCTTCGCGAAGCAGCGAGCGTCGGAGACCAGTTGTTTGCTGACAATTCCATTATTCCAATGATCGAAGTCTCCAGGCTTGCTTCCAAATATGTAAAAGTAGTCTTGTCTGGTGACGGGGCAGATGAAATTTTTGCAGGCTACATTACCTACAAGGCAGATAATTACCATAAGTACAGCCAATTGATTCCGAAATCTTTAAGACAAATGCTTGCGGAACAGAGAATTGGATTCACAAAAGATTCAGGTGTTAAGATTGGCAGGGGATACAAGCAAAAACAATTTTTTTCCGGCAGCTTGTATAATTACAAAAAGGCTCATTATTCATGGCGTTTGTTTAACACTCCTGAAGAACGGGTAAAGATTTTAGGAGAAGAACACAGGCAATTAGTCTATGATACCGACCCCTTTTTTATCTTTGACAAATATTACAATGATGTAAGAAGTTTAAGTCCTTTGGATCAGCATCTTTATGTGGATGCTAAAACATGGCTCACCGATGATATTCTCGTCAAGGCCGACCGATCCACCATGCATAGCAGTGTAGAGGCCCGATGTCCATATCTTGATGTGCAATTAGTTCAATATGTGGCAAGTATTCCTGACTCATTAAAACTACACGGATCTGTTACGAAATACATACTCAAAGAATCTTTAAAAGGCGTTTTGCCTGATTTTGTATTGAATAAGAAAAAAAGCGGTTTTAATGCTCCTTTAGGGTCATGGTTGGGTGTTGATAGTTCACATGAATTTAAAGCTTATAATAAATATATTTACGATTCATTTTTAAAAATCAGAACCGGTGGGAACAATCAACCTATTATCATTTGATTTAATTTACCAATAATTTATATGCTTTCAATAATCATACCTGCTTATAACGAAGAAATGAGCATTTCAGATACCATTGAGAGGTGCAAACAATTGCTCTCTGAAATTGGAGATGAAAGCTCTGAAGTTATCGTAGTTGATGACGGATCTTCTGATAATACCTGTAAAATCGCACAGGAATCCGGTGCAGTTACTGTAAGACACCCCCATAATATTGGGTATGGCCGATCACTTAAAGATGGAATAACTGCCGCCAAAAACGACATTATTGTAATAACTGACGCCGATGGCACCTATCCCCTGGACAGGATCCCGGATCTTTTGAAGGAGTATCGAATTGGTTTTAACATGGTAGTAGGCGCCAGAACCGGCAAAAACTATGATGAAAGTCTATTTAAAAAATTAAACAGGAAAATATTAAAGCGGCTTGTTGAATTTACGGCCGGCCGCAAAATCGCTGATATAAATTCCGGGCTTCGGATATTTTCAAGAAGTGAAATAATGCCTTATTTCAAATCTCTTTGTGATACTTTTAGCTTTACAACCTCTATGACACTTGCCTATATGATGACAGGCAAATTCGTAACGTACATACCTATAGACTATCATAAAAGAGTTGGCAAAACAAAGGTTAAGCTTTTCAGGGATGCATTGAGAACTTTACAATTCATAGTGGAAGCAATTCTTTACTACAACCCATTGAAAATATTTATCCTTTTTAGTGGTGGATTGATATTGCTTTCAATTGTCTTTTTCTTATTCTCGGCTTTTCTTCACTTGAATAGCGCTTTCTATCTGGGCGTAGGTTCTGTTTTACTGTCAATAATCATGTTCGGTTTCGGTCTTATTGCCGTACAATTAAAACAGATTCTTAGTAACAATGATAATGATGCAAAAAATTAAGTTGTTATTTATAACATATTAAAGAAATGAAAAATCCGACATTACAAAAAAATGATCATAAAAAAGAGAATGTCCTGATTTGGCTCATTTATTTACTCACATTTGTATGGTGGCTCTATTGGGGCGTTTTAGAATATAATGATAGTGAAGGCTATGCATCGATGTCACCATCAAGAACCTGGGGCTACCCTGTCTTTATCAAAATAACCACTCTTTTTGGGTTGATTCACAGCCATTTTCCCACATTGTTGCTGGCTTTGATCTTACAGTTTTTCGTTGTATCCAGGTTTGTGGATTTCCTGAAGCAACATTTTAACCTCGCTAAGTTTTCAGTAGCGGCAATGACAGTAATTTTCCTTTTGCCAAATTTTACGCTTTTCATTGCAAATAATGATATTTCTGAATGCATTGCTTATCCTCTTTTTATTGCGGCACTTCATTTTCTTTTAAAATCTGCTTTTGAAAAAAATGAGAAAGCTGCCATATCTTATTTCCTTATTACTGCATTGCTTATATCAGTAAGGACACAATTTATGTTTTTGCATCTCATTTCTTTACTCTTAATTGTATATCTTCTGTGGCATTCCAGAAGTAAACTAAAATCTATTATCAGGCTTGCCGGCACCTTTGCTATTGCCATATTATTCATCGCATTTGCTGACAGAACATATCATTTAATAATGCATCAAAGGTTTCAGCCAACTCAATTTACAGGTCAGCAATTAATTGTTCCGGCATTATACAATATTCAGTCTGGAGATACTTCACTATGTAAAGATCAGATGGAGAGGGGGTTAGTAGATACCACTCTCACAGAATGGAAACGGAACCCAATTTATAATTGCAAATTTAACAGCGTTGAGTACTCTGAAAATATGGTATTCAGGTACAACCATTTATATATCATAATAGAATCAAGACTTGCTTACAATTATCTTGCAAATGCCCTGTCCAAAAAAGGATTAAAACCGGGAACATTTGATTTTTCATCTGCAATCGACAAAATAACAACGCCTTTAGCAGTTAAGTTAATCAAAGCGCATCGCGCCAGCTATGCAAGGTTATATTTCAATCTTGTAAAGTCTGCACTCGGTGATTGGACCATAATGGTTGCATTTTTTATGCTTTTCTTTCTGGCTATAATCGCGTTTTTTATTTATGGTAATAAAGCAACGATTTTTCTGCTCATTGCATGTCTTTTAATGCTTTTTAACGTTTTACTGGTATGTACCCTCGAACAGCCCCTTATTCGTTATATGTTTTACACCTATTATCTTTTGTTTGCAGTGGCATTTTTAGGAATTGGAAAATTAATTGAAAGTGGAAATTTGGCTGAGTTTAAGAAATAGTGTCTTATTCTGCTCAATAAGCCTTTGAAACAACTCATCATTATTGGTCATATTGAAATTACCAGCCAAAACAAGGTTTTTGCTCATGCGGTTGTTTTCGCGCAAAAACGGGTGGCAATATGACATTCCACTACTGCTGTGGGTGGCATAGCGAAGGTGCCCGAGTAATAATTCGCCCATAAAAGGCATGCCAGGGGGCATCATCTCTTCTTCAACACCGTTGATATCAGTAAACTTGCCTTCTAAAAGCTGTTCGTGGATACGATTAAATATCAGCGAGATGGCATTAGACGAATCAGACCGCTCTCTGAAAATAAAAGGCATTCCTGGTTCAGCATCCAGTTTTAATGAAACCACTCCCGCACCATCCTGGCCACGGTTATGCTGCTTTTCCATAAGCAGGTATAACTTATTCAGTCCATACAGACTGCTTTCGTATTTTTCCTTATAAAAAGAGAGGTCT
>Ga0206979_1015_pt1 | contig 35666 bp, 39 predicted proteins | sample Alteio_BWMinCont_19_FD_153463 | JGI IMG/M metagenome (GOLD analysis project Ga0206979, IMG submission 153463) | Enriched cells from forest soil in Barre Woods Harvard Forest LTER site, Petersham, Massachusetts, United States -... | ecosystem: Environmental > Terrestrial > Soil > Temperate forest >... | reverse complement strand
TTGATTCTATTATTGATGTCTTGAAAATGACCATGTATAAGTTCCCGGCAGAAGGTGGCAAACCACAAAAACTTCCAATACCAGACTCAGAAAAAGCCAAAGCGGATCAACTCCATAATGAACTCATAGAATCCATTGCCGAAAATGATGAAGGCTTAATGGAACTGTATTTTGAAAAAGGAAGTCTTGATGAAGATGAAATGCGCAAAGGCCTGAAAATAGCCATGATAAACCATGAACTCTTCCCGATGTTCTGTCTCTCTGGTAAAAAGAATATGGGCAGTGGCAGGTTAATGGGTTTTATTGACAATGTCGCTCCATCTGCTGCTGAAATGCCACCTCAAAAACTGACGGATGGCAAGACACTCCCGCTCAACCAGAAAGGCAATCCTTGTGTTTTTATTTTCAAAACAGTTTCCGAGCATCACCTTGGGGACATGTCGCTATTCAAAGTATATTCAGGGGAGCTGCGTGCCGGTTCTGAACTGATAAATGAAGAAACGGGAGCCGTAGAAAAATTCACACAACTCTTTACCCTTGAAGGCAAAAAACGCGAGCCGGTTGACAAGCTTATGGCCGGAGACATCGGCGCTACCATCAAACTTAAGAGTACCCATACCAACAATACCTTGCATGGCAAAAATGAAAAATTTGAAATAGAACCCATCCATTTCCCGAATCCACGGATGCGTATGGCGATCATATCTACGAAACGTGGTGAAGAAGAAAAACTGGCCCAGGCACTTCACCAGCTGCATGAAGAAGACCCAAGTGTAAAAGTTGAGGTATCACAGGAATTGAAACAAACGATCATACATTGCCAGGGAGAATTGCATCTGGCTATTATAGCACTCAAACTTCAGCAGGAGTATAAATTATCAGTAGAGTTTGTACCTCCGAAAGTGCCTTACCGTGAGACGATTCAGAAAATGGTGCAGTCTACTTACCGGCATAAAAAGCAATCAGGCGGATCAGGTCAATTTGCAGAGATCCATATCCAGGTAGAACCATGGTACGAAGGTATGCCTGACCCGAAAGGAATGACCGTGCGCGGGCGCGAAGAAGTACCATTGCCATGGGGTGGCAAACTTGTATTTTTCAATTGCATTGTAGGTGGTGTTATTGATCAGCGATTCCTTCCTTCCATCATGAAAGGCATTATGGAGAAAATGGAAAATGGGCCATTAACCGGCTCATATGTTCGTGATGTAAGAGTCTCTGTTTTTGACGGGAAAATGCACCCGGTTGACAGCAATGATATGGCCTTTAAAATAGCAGGTATGATGGCCTTTAAGGACGCCTTCGGGCAGGCAAGCCCGAAAATATTAGAGCCTGTTTATGAACTTGAAGTACTTGCCCCTGAAGATGTTGTAGGAGACATTATGAGTGACCTGCCAACACGTAGGGCCATTATTGAGGGGATAGATACGGATGGGCACTATCAGAAAATAAAAGCGCATATTCCACTCGCAGAATTACAGAATTATTCAACTGGTTTGCGGGCCATCACCCAGGGTCGAGCCAAATACAATATTGAATTTCATGATTATGCGCCTGTACCCATGGATATGCAGGATAAATTAATCAAAGCCTACCAGGCGGAACACGAGGATTCGTAAAAAGCCCGAAGGGCTTTTGATTCCCCTCCTTACAAAGGAGGGGTGGCCGAAGGCCGGGGTGGTTGGCGTATCAAACTCGGATAATAGAAACAAACAGTGAAATCAGAAAATGAAATTCTAGTTTATGGGTGAATTCTTTAATCGCAAAGAACAAGAGCAGAATAGAAAACAACTTAGAAATCAAAGCACTGTAGCTGAGGCAGTTCTTTGGGCGCAACTAAAAAGCAGCCAACTCGGCGGAAGAAAATTCGGGAGGCAGTATAGTGTCGAGAATTACATTCTCGATTTTTATTGTACCTCTGAGAAATTAGCAATCGAACTTGATGGTCAAGTGCATTTTAATGTACATGGGGCAAGACATGATGATGAGCGTAGTGAAGTATTGAAGAAATACGGCATCAGGGTATTACGATATGAAAACAAATTAATTTACCACAGCATTGATAGTGTATTAGAGGATATAAAATCTAATTTCACCACCCCGCCCTAAAGGGCACCCCTCCTTTTAATAGGGGGGGAATGGAGCGTAAATCATCATTTGAATACTGACAAACTTTTGAAAGTAGATCAAGCACTCAGAATTAAACCATCGGAGAACAAGATTCCCCTCCTTACAAAGGAGGGGTGGTTCGCAAGCGAACCGGGGTGGTTGGCACAGAGAACTAACGGACAGAACACATTAATAATAGACATATACTAGCCAAAAATGCCCACAAACCGCGAAACAGGAACAGCAGGTGAAAAGCTTGCTGCTAAATATCTTGCAGACAAAGGATATACTATTGAACACCTGAACTGGAGAGCAGATGGATGTGAAATTGATATTATAGCGAGGCAGGGAAATACGCTGGTTTTTACGGAAGTAAAAACCCGTAGCGGTTCTTATTTTGGCTGGCCCGAAAAGGCAGTAAACAAAACCAAAAAGCAACACATCGCCAAAGCCGCGAACCTATTTATGGACGAATTTAAAATTGATACTGAAATAAGATTTGATATCATATCCATTATTCGAAAAAAAAACGGAGAAAATGAGATATATCATATTGAAGATGCGTTTGTGCCGTGAGGTTAGAGTGCGAGAGAATGAAATTGTCTGGCAGGCCTGAAAGGCCGAAATATATCAGCACGGGGAGCAGCCCCGTGAAAAGATAAAACAATACGAACACAGCCCTGAAAGGGCGAGATATAAATCCAAAAAAATCTTGTTATTGCCAAAGGATATAACGCCCTTTCAGGGCTTGTTTATCGGTTTGTTATTATTCGCCGAGGGGCTACACCCCTCGCTGATATATTACGCCCTTTCAGGGCTAAAAAATCCCAGGTTTGAAATGAGATATATCATATTGAGGATGCATTTGTGCCGTGATAAACTTAATGCGTCAAAGAAGGGTGGTCAATTCTAATTTGTACAGAAAATGACTTATTTGATTCACACTCACGGATAACATTTATATTCCAATATCCACAATTGTCATATTTACTATTTTTCACCCCAGTAATAGTGAAAATGTACCAAAATCTATCGCTTTGTTTTTGTAATTCGTATTCTTCAAATTTCTTTACTACAGTGTAAGGTAGGCAATCTCTTATTTCAGATATCAGCCTTTTACATTGGTTCATTGCCTGAATGCTATCTCTACCAATAAAAAAATAGCTTGTGTAATGGACAATGTATGGTTGCTTGACAATCTTTGAGCTATCAAATCCTGGAAATTGAACTTTTGGCTTATATTCGGTTGGCCAATGATAAGTTTTATTGATTTTTTCACCCTGAATATTATAAAAACTATCAGGCATTGATTTAATAAGAGTATCAAATATCTCACAAAAATTCCCAGCCTTTTCATTGACCTCAATATGCTCCCTTTTCATCTCAAAACTTACATCTTTCCCGCCTCGGTTAACAAGCATTTTCACTTCAGAACCAACCCTTCCCCGCAATTTACCAGCCACCTGTTCCTGCGATTTCCCTTTTGTTTTCCAGCCGTTTATGGAGATAATATGATCTCCGGATCTGAGTCCGGCCATGGCGCCGGGTTTGGCTGAGAGGATGTCAACAATATATGGCAGCATCACAGATGAATCAATATCCACTGACACACCTATACCGCCAAATTTGTCCGTTTTCGTTTTGTGATCTGGGGATTGGGAGTAGGAGTGGAAAGATAATCCTAAAAGGAAGGCAATAAAGAAGAGTATTTTTTTAGTTGAATTCATTAAGGAACGTCTTATCAACTTTAGTGGTGCTCCACCGAACCACCTCGCCCTTCGGGCACTCCTCCTTACTAAAGGAGGGGAATTGCTGACGCAAGATAGTGAATATCCGAAACTCGTAATTCGTAATTGATAATTAGCTTCGCTGAGCCTTCGGGTTCGTAATTGACTTATCCCTGACCCCTGATTCCTCTTTGATGGCTTTCATATATATCCCGGCGGCAATTTTTTCGGCTACTCTTTTCGGCATGAGTTTAATAAAGGCATAACTAACACTGTTCATGAAGCCTGGAATTACCTCAACTGCTTCTGCAAACATTCCTCTTAAGGCAACCTTTGCTACTTTGGCGGGTGGCCATTCAAATTTGGCAGCCATGTCTTTGAGGCCCTGACCCATTTTCGCACGATCTGTGAAATTGGTCGCAGTTGGTCCCGGTATTACACAGCAAACATGGATACCTGTTTCAGCCAGCTCCATTTGCAGGCCCCGTGTAAATGTGATGACAAATACCTTGGATGCCGCATATAAACTCATCGCCGGCACAGCCTGGAAAGCCGCAGTACTGGCAATATTCATGATATAAGCTTTTTGTTGCTCTCGCAACAAAGGAATAAAAGTATGGCACAAACGCACCATCGCGTTGTTATTTACCTCTATCATGTCGAGCTGCACGTCAAGAGCTGTTTTATCGAATAAGCCAAAAACAGCATACCCGGCATTGTTGATCAATACGCTGACAGGCAGATTCTTTTCGGTACAGAAATCTTTTATTTTTTGAGGGGAGGATCCAACAGATAAATCAGCCGGAAAAACCAAGGCATTTACCTTATATTTTTCTGTGATTTCATGAGCAACTTCGTTGAGCGCTTTCTCACTCCTGGCCACAAGAACAAGATTATAGCCTTTTTCTGCCAATTGAATAGCCATGGCTTTCCCTATTCCTGAACTCGCGCCGGTTACCAGCGCATAAGTAGATGTATTCAAAATTATTTTTTAGCCAATCCTCTGAGCTTGAAATAGATCGGTGATTTGCTATCTTCGTCTTTTGGTTGATATTTCCCGCAAATAATAGGAATATACATCACGATACGCCTGCTTACCTGTCCGGCACTCGGAGCGGTAGCCACGCGATGCCAGATATGTCCGTGGTGAACGGTTAGGTCACCCGCTTTGGCGTCGATACGAACCTCTTTTTTATCAGGCTTATTGCTAATGTAATAAGGCTTTTTGAAAAGCATATTCATCAGGTTCTGGTTATGTGTTCCAGGCAATACTCTCAAACCGCCTTGCTCAGCCCTGCTATCGGTCATATACATCCCGATATTAAGCATCGGCAAAAGTTTCTTTGAATAAAAAAGCTCACGCGGACTATCGGTATGCCAACCCATTTGCTTCATCTTGCTGCCGTTGGCATTGATATATTTGTTCACAACAGCACCATCCTTTTCATGCTCGCCGATCCTACCCTTACGTCCTAAAAACTTGATTAAAGATGTAATGCGGCTCCCAGTAACTATGCTATTAATGAAAGGACTTGCCAGGTTGGTAAAAGCGAACCTGTGGACGATTTTGTTGCCCTGGTCATCCTGCCCATAAATAATAGGCACCCCATTCATTTTTTCAACACCATCAGCTACCCATTTTTCCTGAACTTCATCAAGTGAAGTCAGCATTTTCTCAACTTCGGACTCGCTGAAAAAATTTTCATAATGGATAAACCCGTTTTCATTGAAAAATGCCAATTGCTCATCAGTTACTTCACCTTCAAAGCGAAATTTATGATAGTGAGCTGTTTTATAATTTATTTTCTTGAATCGACGCTTCTTGGTCTTAATCATATCGTATGTTTTGTACCCTTCTCCGTATAAACCGACAAATTTAAAATAATTTCATGAACTTCTCTAACTTTAAGATCAGGGATGTAGCCGGAATTATCAAACTTGCCGCCTTCTGTTTGTTTTCAACAGCTAATTTCACAATCTTTCCGATAAAACAAAAAAAATGTCTTTAAAACTTAACAGTAATTGTCCCTAAATTGTCTGGTTATATAAGTATCCTGAATGATGATCAGATTAAACCTATTAACTAAAACACTGTGAATCGGGCTATTATATCTATTGCTGTTTTCATCCTTTGCTTTCACACTTACGGCTTTGGCAATCCTTTTGCCTGGGCAGATACCATTGGAGGGAAAGGCTTGAGCCGCGGAAATGCGATGGTGGTCGACAAAAACAATGACCTGTTGGTTTGTGGGCAGATGGATGGCGATTTCAACCCAGGCAATGTAAAGATTACCGGGAAGAATAATTTCCTGATCAAATATAGCTCTGCAGGTTCCATATTGTGGGCTAAGGCTTTACCCGGACTGGTCTGTAAAAGTATTTCAGCTGATAGAAACGGCAACCCCTGTGTGGCCGGTTATTTTTCTGATACGGTTCAAATAGGGAAATTCACATTGGCAAGCAATGGACTAAATGATTTTTTTGTGGCCAAGTTTGACAGCCTTGGAAACATTTTGTGGGCTAATAGCGGGGGAGGCGATGGAAATGATATGGCCTTAGCTGTGACTTGTGATGTTGAAGGCAATACAAATATCACAGGCTCATTCGAGAGTTTCATGAATTTTAACTCCTATACAAGTCTTCTGAGCCTCGGAAAGGGAGATATGTTTGTGGCTCAATATGATACTGCAGGTCATTTTTTCTGGGCGGCAAATGGTGGCGGCAATGGCGCAGATGCGGGTACGGCTATTGGCTCAGATCTATATGGTGATGTGTTTGTTACGGGCTATTTTAACGCATCAGCAACCTTTCATAACAATCATGTCAAATCTACCGGTGGCAAAAACATGTACATCATAAAATATTCTCCTTTGGGCTACCAGCTTAGCATTCAAACTATTAATTGTGGCGGAAGCGTAGTGCCAAATGCCATTGGCCTGGACGGTTCAGGGAATGTATATATCTGTGGAACATTCAATGGAACCGCAATTTTTGATGACAGATCCCTGGCAAGCAAGGGAGATGATGGCTTTGTAGTGGCCTATGATAATGCATTAAATATAAAATGGCTGAATCTAATAGGCGGACCAGGAAACGATGCCGCATTAGGGATAGCGGCAGACTGGACAAGTAATATTTTTGTAACGGGAGTATTTACTGGTAGTGCAGATTTTAGTGGCTCAAGCTTGACAAGCCAGGGTCTTGCTGATATTTTTATTGTAAAGTATGACGCGGCAGGTAGGGTGCTATGGAAGCAACAGGCAGGGGGGGCCGGAGCCGATTCTTCATTTTCTATTTGTGTTGACCGTGGTGATATTCCTTCTATCATGGGTACTATAAATAATAAAGCCGATTTCGGAGAATTCATTTTGAATGCCGACGATTCTGGCTCCATTTTTATCGCGCAAATGAAAACCAGCCCGACAGGAATTAATATTCAAAATAATAATAATGCCGCTTTATTCGAAATATATCCTAACCCATCGTGGGACATTTTTAATATTAAAGAAACTGGTTTAATCAATGAACCCGTTATGATAAAACTGACAGATGCAGCAGGAAAAATTATTTTAGTAAAAAATCAAATTCCGGGAATGAATAAACAGATTGACCTTCAATATTATTCGGATGGCATTTATTTTCTGACAATTTTCACTGCTAATGGGTGTTATACCGAAAAACTTATAAAAAGTAGTTATTGATAATCCCCACCCCCTACCCCCGCCAGCGGGGGACAGCATTGACCAACATTTATAAAAACTTCAGCATATTAAATGGGAAAAAATGAAAGAAGAAATAACGTTTGATCCTGCAAATAAATCAATAGTAGCTGTCCCCCGCTGGCGGGGGTAGGGGGTGGATGTGGTTAAATTTTGTGTGTTCAACAAAAACGAGTATGTTTGATCAAAAAATTGGGGAAACTATGAAATCATTAAAGCACATCTTATTCTGTCTTTTATTGGTATTTGCAGGATGCAAAACCGCGCAAAAACCTGCGGCAGCGCCAACAGCTCCATCCGCAACGACACCAACGATGCCAAAACCGGTATTAAATGCAGTGGGTATTACGAAACCACAACTACTCAAACCCGGATACACATCTATGGATGACTATATCGCAAAGAATCTTCAATATCCGGATGATGCGAAAAAGAACAATATACAAGGTACGATCACGGTATCAGCTTTACTTGACACTACGGGCGTACTGAAGGACGTAAAAGCGGATAATGATCTTGGCCATGGTACCGCGGCGGCGGCAGAAAAAGTGGTACAATCCATGTCGCCCATGTCGCCTGCCGGAAACAACGGAAAGGTGATGCGCCTTCATATGAAAGTACCTGTAAATTTTACCATTACAAAAGCATTTTCGCTCGATTCTGAAGAGAAACTGGATAAAATGTATCAGAACATGCCTGATATTGAAGCCAAATATCCGGGCGGTGCCGCAGAGCGCGATAATTTTATCAAAGCCAATGTAAAAATACCCGCAAGCCTGCAAACGGAAGGTATGGTTTTTGTAACTGCTGATATAGAAACCTCAGGAGAATTAACTCATGTCAGAGTTTTAAAACCTGGAATTCCCGATGTTGATGATGCTGCCATTCAAGTGGTAAAGGCCATGCCGAAATGGATACCAGCCTCTACTTTAGGTCATCCTGTTAAATCACAGGTTGTGATTACGGTGGATATGAAGAGGTGAGGTGGAACGTGATTTGAAATTTGTGATTGGAATAAACTCAGATAGTGAAAAGCCCTCTGATACATATATTTTTATTGATTGGGTTATCGGTTTGTTTTGGAAGAACAGCTTTTGGGCAGGACACATCGAAAATAGATATAAAGCCGAGTATACTTTATGAACAAGGTTATCCAAAAAGACCACCCCAAATATACGATGAATATGATGTGCCTCCGGAACCTCCAGGAGGATATTGGGCGTATATGAATTTTATAAAACATAACATAAAATATCCAAAAGAAGCCCTTGCTGCCAAAGCCTCTGGTACAGTATATATATCACTGGTAATAGATGGCAGTGGCAAACAATCAGATGTGCAAGTTCAAAAGGATAATGCTCATTATGGTTGCGGGGATGAAGCTATTCGAGTTGTAAAAATGATATGGAAATGGAAACCCGGAACGATAAAAGGAAAACCCGTAAGTATCAGATATGTGATACCTGTGAAATTTGTCTTGCCTTGAAGTTCAAAAACAATAGGATTTAGCCTTTTTAAAGCTTTTTTGTAAGTTTGTCGAAATAAAATGTCTTATGCCTGAAATCAGCCGATTCTATGGAATTATCATCTATATGTATGGCAAAGATCACAATCCACCTCATTTTCATGCTAAGTATGGTGAATTTATGGGAGTCATTGATATTGAGACGGGTAAGTTAATAGAGGGGAAACTTCCAACCAGAGCCAAAAGACTTGTCAAAGAATGGATGGAACTACATAGGGCTGAATTGATGTTAGATTGGTTAGAGAGCCAAAAAGATGATGGCAATATTAAAGGAATTGATCCACTTCTTTAGATTATGATGTACTTAATAAAAAACATAGAAAACGCGAAGCCTTTTGAACTTGTATTAAGATTCAATACCGGGGAAATATGCAGTATAAACCTTGAGAAAAAATTAAGGGAATGGTCGAAAACTCCAGGGAGTAAGTATCGTCAACTTCTTGACCCTGAGTATTTCGTTAAAGTGAAATTAAATACTGAAATGGAGTCTATCTATTGGGACAACGGAATTGATTTTTGTCCGGATACGTTGTACTCGTGGGGCGTCCCACTTGAAAAGACCATTTCTCAAGTTGCATTTGCCTCGTAAAATTCCTCCTCCAAACCTTTTCCCCCTATCTTTGTTCTTTCAATCTAAATTAAAATACTAATTCTATGGCACTCAAAGTAGGCGATAAAGCACCTGATTTTACACTCTATAGCTCTGATAAAAAGGAAGTTTCATTATCTGATTATAAAGGACAAAACGTTCTGATCTTATTCTTCCCTTTAGCTTTCACAGGCACTTGTACGAAAGAACTTTGCGGTATACGCGATAACGCTTTTGATTTCAATGGACTGGATATGGAGGTCGTAGCGATTTCTGTAGATAGTCCTCAGACCCTTGCGAAGTGGAAAGAAATGGAAAAGTACAATTTCACGATGCTTTCAGATTTCAACAAAGAAGTATCAAGAGCTTATGACAGCATTTATGAGAATTTCTCACTTAATATGCAAGGCGTGTCCAAAAGATCTGCCTTCCTTGTTGATGGTGATGGCATTATCCAATATGCAGAAGTCCTTGAAAATGCCACCGAAATCCCAAACATGGCAGGGATAAAGGATAGGGTTAAGGAATTGGCAACTGTCTAATTTGATGATGTGTTAATGTGATGATGCCCGCCCGTACCGAAAAGGCACGTTCGGGCGGGTGCTAATTGCTTCGCCAAACTGTTTGCGACAGCACATTATTACATCATCACATCACTGTTGTCCGGTAAAAAGCATGAATAAAAAATAAGAGGAGGCTTGCACCTCCTCAAAAAGTGTTAGATTGTAAATCACTACAAATACCATCTAACATGGCACAAGATAAAGTTTTTACCGGACAGCCGATTCTTACTCAGCTACTTTCTTTTATCCCGCGCAAATCTGTTTCCGATTTGAGCAAAAAATACGGTTCCGACAAGTACTGTAAAAGGTTTTATACCTGGGACCATTTGGTGAGCATGCTTTATTGCAGTTTTTGCAAGTGTAGCAGTACAAGGGAACTTATCACCGGGGTACAGGCCAATTATGGTAAGCTAAACCATCTCGGAATGCAGTCTGTTCCAAGGCGCAGTACTCTTTGCGATGCGAACCTGAGAAGGCCTGAAGCATTGTTTTCTGAGCTGTACCATCAACTTGTAGCAAAGTATTACAAATCTATTTTACCGGACAGCCCAAAAGAAAAGAAGGACATTTTCAGTAAACTTTTTATTCTCGATTCCACTACAATTTCCCTTTTTACCGATGTAATGAAAGGAATGGGAGGTATCCCTGCCAATGGAAAAAAGAAGGGTGGGATGAAAGCGCATGTACTGGTAAAAGCTGAAAGTGACCTCCCCTGTTTTGTACTTCTTTCTTCGGCCAGCCGCAATGACAAAATCATTTATAAATACATGAACCTTCCCAGAGGCGCTATAATTGTCTTTGATAAAGGTTATGGAAGTTTCCGCCAGTTTGATAAATGGGATAATCAAGGGATAACCTGGGTGAGCCGTTTTAACACTCCATGGCTCTATCAAAAGGTATCTGACAAGAAAGTAAGCAGACGTGGCCTAACAGATGGGATAATGAGCGATGAGGCAGTCATTCTGGGAGACCCCAACAACAATAAAACCATCAAAATAAAGGCCAGGAGGATTTGCTTTTTCGATAAAGAAAAAAACAGGGTTTTTGTTTTTGTAACCAATAACTTCAAAATGGCAGCCTCCAAAATAGCCGCTATATACAAAAGGAGATGGCAAATAGAACTCCTTTTTAAACGCTTGAAAACACATTATCCGCTCAGGTACTTTCTGGGAGAATCAGAAAATGCCATTAAGATTCAAATGTGGTGCGCTTTGATCTGCGACATGCTTATAAAAATCGTCAAGGACAAAATCAACAGAAAATGGTCCTTTGCAAACATTGCCTCAATGATAAGGCTACACTTGATGACTTACATAAACCTTTTTAAATTCCTGAATAACCCAGATTCTGCCCTAAATTTTAACGTGAAAACAAATAATGGGCAACTTGATTTATTTAAAGGGGGTTAGATTTTGAAATGCACTCAAATCAATGCCAAACCCAATATTATCACACAATTATTCTTAATTGTGGTTTTTACCGGACAACAGTGATCATCACATTAACTAATTAACACATCGGCCTATTCAATATCCCCTTCCATCGGCCTAATCAAAATCTCTTCGACTACAGCTGATGGTGAAAGTTGTGATGCCATAAAAACAGCTTCGGCGATATCATTCACATTCATAAACCTGGTTTCTGGTAAGGTAGTCCCTTCCCATGAACCTGAAAGAGTAGCACCCGGCAATACGGCAGTAACCTTGATTTTATAAGGTTTCAGCTCTTCTCTTAGCACTTTGGTCATGCCATAAACAGCGTATTTACTTATACAGTAAGACCCTCCATTGGTATAGGGTTTAATACTTGCTACCGAACAGATATTGAAAATATGTCCATTCTTTTTATGGATCATTTCGGGCAAAAACAACCGGCTGGTATGATAAGCGCTGGAAACATTCATGGTCATTTGACGTTCAAACACCCCTTCTTCCTCATTGTGAATGGCTCCGGGTTCGAAAATGCCGGCATTGTTTACAAGGATATCAACCACTCCCATTTTACTATTCACAAATTCGTAGAATTTTTTAATCTGTTGTTTATCAGACATATCACAAACGAAAGTGTGCAGTTTGCCAGGATAATCCATGGCAGAAATTTCATCCTCCATGGCAAATAAATGATCGGGGTTTCTAGAACATACGGCTACTTCATATCCGAATGCCAGAAATTTTTCGGCAATGGCCCTGCCTATGCCTTTTGATGCGCCTGTAACAACTAGTTTTTTCAAGATGGGTTATTTGTTATATTTTTGCAAAATTAGTATTCCGTCCGCAGCATGAATCTATTTTATCATTTTGGTGAGTATCTTTTATTACTCAAAAAGACATTTACCAAACCTGAACATCGTAAGATATACATTAAGAGGATATTCCAGGAGGCGCAGGCCATTGGCGTGGAGTCTCTTGGTATTATTGCTATTGTTTCGGTGTTTGTAGGTGCAGTAACCACCATTAATACATCTTACCAATTGGTTGCCAGCTGGATATCAGACACGGTCATTGGTTCCATTGTAAGTGATTCTACGATATTGGAGCTCTCCCCTACTATTGCCACTCTGGTATTGGCAGGGAAAATCGGATCCAATATCGCTACCGAAATCGGGACCATGCGCATCAGCGAACAGATAGATGCCATGGAAGTAATGGGAGTCAATTCAGCAGGATATCTTATTCTGCCAAAGATCATTGCAGCCCTTTTTATGGTTCCGGCTTTGATTATTATTTCGATGTTTCTGAGCATATTGGGTGGATATATCGTTGGTATGTATTCCGGAGTAGTTTCACCTGAACATTTTGTGAATGGCGCGAGGAATTCGTTCAAAGTATTCACTTTTGTATTCGCGATGATCAAGACCGTAACATTTGCATTTCTGATCTCTTCTGTATCCTCATATCAGGGTTACTATACCGAAGGCGGCAGCATAGAAGTAGGCAGGGCAAGCACCAAAGCGGTGGTTTACAGCAGCGTCCTTATCCTTTTATTCGATTATTTATTAGCACAACTATTTCTCTAAAAATCAGGCGGTGATAGAAGTACAGGGACTTATAAAAAAATTCGGGGATAAAGAAGTTCTTAAAGGCATTGATGTCATTTTTGAAGAAGGGAAATCAAACATGGTTATTGGAAGCAGTGGTAGCGGCAAAACTGTTTTTATGAAATGTATTGTTGGCTTATTTGCCCCTGAAAGTGGACATATTTTATTTGATGGAAGGGACTATGTTGCCATGAAATATGGCCAGAAAAAGAAACTTCACCAGGAAATCGGGATGCTTTTTCAAAACTCAGCTCTTTTTGATTCCATGAATGTTGAAGAGAACGTTGCATTTCCCTTGCAGCTCCATACCAAAATGACCAAAATGGAAATTAGCAAACGGGTTGATTTTTGCCTGGATCGGGTGAATTTGGCCGGGGAAAACCTGAAAAGTCCAGACGAAATAAGCGGCGGTATGCGCAAAAGAGTTGGCATTGCCAGAGCTATTGCCCTTGAACCCAAATATCTCTTCTGTGACGAGCCAAACTCCGGCCTTGACCCATTAACTTCACAAGTGATTGACAAACTCATCAAAGAGATCACTATTGATCTGAAAACCACAAGCATTATTAATACCCACGATATGAACTCTGTGATGGAATATGGAGACCATATCCTGTATCTTCACCAGGGATTGAAACAATGGGAGGGTTCACCCGACCAGATCCGTAATACCAATGATGCGAGGTTGAGAGAGTTTATATATGCAGCTCAGTTTACGAAGGATACGAAGCCGGTGAGTAGTTAAAAGTCAACAGTTGGCAGTCATCAGTCATCAGTAACGAATGCTTAGATCGTCATCCAAAATCGGTTTATCAGAAAACAATGAGACAAAAAAGCCGAAATGAAATAAATCATTCCGGCTTTTATAAAATAGTCTCGGGGCTTCGACAAGCTCAGCCACCTGGACTGGTACTAGTTTTGTGAATGAAGTGCAACTTTGTTGCCTTCTGAATCCACGAAAAATGCCATTGCGCCAATTTCAGGGCTGATAGCTGTTTTGGGCATCAATACCTTGCCACCAGCTGACTCAATACGGTCAAGTACAGGTTGCATGTCAGGGTTTGCATTCAGATAGATAACTGCGCCATCCATAGATGGTTTGTGTTGTGGGCTTTCTACAAGTGCGCCACTTGCTTTACCATTACCCATGTCTTGTGGGAATGATACCATTTTCATACCCATCATTTCTTGTAGCGGAGCCATCTTGGTACCAAGAATGGTTTCGTAGAATTTTTGAGCACGGTTTACATCGTTTGCTGGAATTTCGAACCAGTTGAGTGCATTTTCGTTTGCTTGCATGATTGTAATTATTTAAAAGTTTATAAAGTACATTTTGACTTGTTGTCAGCAAAAGAGAGGTAAAGTTAGCTAAAATCGATAAACCTTATTCGGGTCTCGAAATACTTAACATTTTAATAATTCTCCTTTTGTTTCTCCACTAAGACGAATGGGAAATTGGAATCAGGACAAGATGTGGAATTAATATTTAGGCTGTCCCTAATTTAATAAATCAAATACTTCGATTCTACTTCCTGATTAGAGGCAGGAATTACCGCTTCAAGCTGTGTATTATTGTATTGATAGCTTACCTCTTCCAGAATGGAATAGATTTCTTCCGGATTCATGGTGTACACCAGTCTTTCGCGGTAAGGCTTAAAATTAGGCAGGCCCTTGAAGTAAGGATGATAATGTCTGCGCATTTCGAGGACGCCCAAAACATCTCCCTTCCATTTCAAGCTTGCTTCAAAATGGGCGCGACAGGTATCCACCCGCTCTTGTAGTGTTGGTGGATCAAGAACTTCACCGGTCGCAAAAAAATGCTTCATTTCCCTGAAAATCCAGGGATAGCCTATGGATGCCCTGCCAATCATAATTCCATCTACGCCATATAATAGCTTATTTTGCATGGCCTTTTCAGGGGTATCTACATCACCGTTCCCAAATATGGGTATATGTATTCTCGGATTTGATTTTATCTCCCCGATCAATGTCCAATCGGCTTCTCCTTTATACATCTGCACTCTTGTACGTCCATGAACAGTAAGGGCTTCGATACCTATATCCTGCAGCCTTTCTGCGGCATCGGTTACATTCTTTGTTTTATCATCCCAGCCAAGTCGGGTTTTCACGGTTACAGGTAAATGGGTGGCTTTTACGATTTCGGAGGTCATTTTCACCATTTTAGGGATGTCCTGTAATATTCCGGCTCCCGCTCCTTTGCATGCTACCGCTTTCACCGGACATCCGTAATTGATATCTATTAACTCAGGACCAGCTGCCGTTGCTATAATGGCAGCTTCCACCATGCTTTCGATATCACTACCAAAGATCTGGATACCGATGGGGCGCTCATATTCAAAGATGTCAAGTTTCTTGACACTCTTAGCTGCTGCCCGTATCAGTCCCTCCGAAGATATGAACTCCGTATACATCAGGTCGGCTCCGTTTGCTTTGCACACAGCCCTGAATGGGGGATCACTTACATCCTCCATAGGTGCCAGCAGCAGCGGGAAATCGCCCAATTCTATATTACGTATCTTTGCCAACTATTCGATTAAAAGCACAAATTTAAGTTTTATCCATGACAAACCCTTTCCAACAGGGAATTCAAGCCTTTATGCCGATCTATTTGAGGATAGTGCTTGGGATATCATTATGGTTTATCAGTTACGCCGTGATGTCTTTTATAGGGCTTGCGATTGCATCAGCAGCTACAGGGATATCTATTACGGGTTTCAGCACTGAAATTTTCAACGATAAAAACCCGATGCTTGGCACAGGGTTGAAGATCATACAGGTATTCTCAGATATAGGTCTGTTTGTGATACCGGCGCTGGTATTGCCACTCATCATTTTTCAGCAAGGCCCGGTTTCATTTATGGGGATACGGAAACATACTTCTATACTGATTTTTTTGATTGCCGTCTGTATGGCGCTATCTATTCAACCCGTGGTTTCCGCTACAGCGATATTAAACCAACATCTTGTATTGCCTCATTTTATGAGCGGACTGGAACAACAGATGCAAAGTCTTGAAAAGAAAAACGAAGCGCTCATGGAAACCTTTTTGAAAATGCATGGGCCTTTTGATTTCTTTATTAATACCCTGATTATAGCCGTATTACCGGCTATTGCAGAAGAATTATTTTTCAGGGGATTTTTACAGAAAACATTACAGCTTAGAATCAAAAGCGGTGGCACAGCAGTCATCGTTACCGCCTTTATATTCAGTTTTATCCATCTCGAATTTTATGGATTTTTGCCAAGGTTTATTTTGGGCATTTTGCTTGGGTATGCCTATTTATGGAGTGGTGATATCAAAGTACCGATCCTCATTCATTTTACCAATAATTTCATGGATCTCTGCCTCAGTTATTTTACCTCACAGGGAAGTAAAGCCAATGGCAACGAAAATTCTTTTGATACCGCACAGTTAGTTTTATGTTTTATGTCTTTATTTGTGCTGGCAATTTTAGCTTATGTATTTAAAATGAAGGCCAAACCTAACTTGATTATGAGCTATGAAAGTAATAAAAATGAAGACTAAAAAAGACGGGGATTCCGACTGGGAAATGGTTTTTAAAACCCAGAACCCGGTACAGGCCGATATTGTGGCGGGGAACCTTAAAAACGATGGCATTGAAGTAGTTATCATTAATAAAAGAGACTCTTCTTACACTATATTTGGCTTTATTGAATTATATGTACCTGAAGACCAGGTTGAAATTGCCAAAAAACTAATTGCCGAAGCCCAATATGAGTAATTTCTGGCAACGGACAATTACCGGGGCCGTATTTGTTGCCGTTTTACTTGGGGCTGTTCTCTGGAATAAATATTCGTTTGCCGGACTTTTTTTTGTAGTTTGTATTCTCGGACTGAGGGAGTATGCCATTCTTTTTAAAGATAGAAAATATAAACCAAGCCTGTGGGGAACAGTGGTTGGAGGCGGAGGAATTGCCACGATTTGGACAATGCATTTCCTAAAAATATGGCAGAACCAGATCGGTCCATATGAAACCGCCCTGCTTTTGGGTTTCCTTTCTATTCCCGTGATTGCGGAATTGACAAATGCTAAAAAAAATTCCGCCAGGAATATCGGATTAAGTCTGGCCGGTATCATTTACATAAACATCGGTGTTATTTGCTTTGAATCAATTGGAATAACGATTAACAACAAGTATGAAGCCTCACTTATCCTTGGCTTTCTTATCATATTATGGTCCTCTGATACCTTTGCCTATCTGACGGGACGAGCCTTTGGAAAAACGCCTCTCGCACCCAAAATTTCTCCTAAAAAAACATGGGAAGGTAGTATTGGCGGGGCTATTTGTACTATGGGAATTTCTTATGTTTTATTCATGACGATGGGGCAATTAAACTTAATGGAATGGTTTGGTTTTGCATTGATTATCATTGTTTTTGGAACTATGGGCGACCTGATAGAATCCCGGTTTAAGCGCGTATTAGGAGTCAAAGATTCCGGGAACATTTTACCGGGACATGGGGGAATTTTAGACCGTTTTGATTCGCTGCTTTTTGCGGCTCCTTTTGTTTTAGTTTTCTTAAGATTAATATTAATTTATAAGTAAGAATTTTTCACGCAAAGCGCGCAAAGAAAGAAACACGCAAAGAACGCAAAGGGAGAAAGTATTAACACTGAATTATCCTTCTTTGCGTTCTTTGCGGAAAACTTAGCGACCTTTGCGTGAGATTTTTCATTTTCAATACTATATGCGCATACACAGAGAAGGATTGGGAACATTATTAATTGTAGGCTTTATACTAGCCGGGTTAGACTTCATTTTTTGCACGTATCTGCCTGCATGGATGTATTATATCCTGGTTCCAGCCAGTATTATTTTCTATGGGTTTTTTGTCCAGTTTTTCAGAAATCCAAACCGGATTTTGACAATTGACGATAATGCTGTTATTTCACCAGCTGATGGCACCGTCTGTGTCATAGAAAAAGTATTCGAACCTGAATACCTGAAAACCGATTGCATTCAGGTCTCCATATTTATGTCACCATTGAATGTACATTTGAACCGTATTCCTATATCTGGAACGCTCGAATATTACAAGTATCATCCCGGCAAATACTTAGTTGCCTTCCACCCGAAATCTTCTTTGCTTAATGAGCGTAATACTACTGTTATCACCCATAAATCGGGCAAGAAATTGTTGATGCGACAAATAGCCGGTGCCGTTGCACGCAGGATCTGTTATTATCTTAAAGAAGGCGAGCAAGTACAACAGGGATTCGAACTTGGTTTTATCAAATTCGGCTCCAGGTGCGATATATTCTTGCCTTTGGATGCAGACATCAAAGTAGTTATGGACCAGGAAACAAAAGGTGGACAGACCGTGATTGCGAGGTGGTGAACCAATAAGAGGTGAAAATTTTGACCTATTTTATCTTACGTAAAATCGGATCCGTAAAAAGGGTTGCATTAATATGCTCGCACATAACCCTGGTTCCATTTTCGAATATTGCATGAAAATGACGCGTAGATGCGGTTGAAATTTCACTTGAGCATTCTGCATCATCTGCATTCAATTTCTCTCCCTTATAATAAAGGCTTGATTCAAATTGAAAATTGGCAACAATATAATTCGCTGTTTGATTTGTATGGGTGCTTGCATTATAATAGGTTGAAGTAGAGCCAACAGACCAGAAAGGTTTAACCCTGAATAAAACAAGGCATAAGCCAGTATCAACTTTTTTGTCTAAAAACTTAACTTCAGAAAAGTTTTTGCTGAATGTATTTATAAAAGAAGATTCAAGGCTCTTTTTAAACTGACTCACCTTTAAAATAACACGCTCTCCATACATGACCCCAAGACTATCCTTAACATCTTGATTTAAAACAACGTATAATGTTCTATTTACCTTATTGTCAAAAGGCTTCGCATAGGGTTGAGTTGTAAAATAACCCAGAGGTCTAATGCACGATGCCATTAAAACCGTAATCAAAGAAAAAATGAGGATTTTTTTCATTTCCATGTAACTTAAAAGTTTCCCGCCTATTTAGGCATTCGTCGCAAAAATAGAATAAATAATGAAATTTACACCTTGTTGACTTACGACTCAGGTTCGCGCCAGTTTCCAACTGGCGCGAAAATATAAATCAAGTTTTCAACTTAATTTCCCTAACATCTCCTGAAACCCACTCAATCCGAAACTTCCACCGCTATAAACAAATAGCATATTGCCGGATAAGTTCTGTTCTTTGATGATATTTCTTGCTGTCATTAAGTGTTTTACAGAATAAAGTGGGTCCATTAAAATACCTTCATTCCGTGCGATGGATTTGAGTTCATTTAGGACTGATGTCGTGATAGAACCAAAAGAGGGGGAAACAATTGGTTTGTAAAAGTGAGGATCAAACAGCGTTTCAGAGGGTAAATCTGTTCCGGTATAATCTCTGAAATGGGTAGCCATTTCAAAGTATTTTAGAACAAATTCTGTTTCCGTTCCCGCTATTAGGGTGATATGTACATCGCATTTCTTTTGCAATAACCTTAATCCGAAAATCAAACCAATAGCTGCCGCCCCACTGCCGGAATCCATAAAAATATGATCAAAAACCAAACCTGTTTCGTTCTCATTTTCAACGATATCGAATGCAAGAGTCATTGCTCCGGGCATGGCTTCTATGGTTAGCCCTCCTTCAGGCAAAATGAAGACATTTTTACCTGATTTCTTTAGTGCTTCCTGGTATTCCTTTGCAATTTCATCTACGATTTCCCACTCATTTCGTTTGATCCAAACTACATTACGCATATCATGTAGCAGGCTCATCCAAAGCAAGTTGCCCTTGAGTTCCTTTTCATTACTTTCCAGGAGAAAGAGTTTGGATTGGATCTGATTTTCGGTGAAAAGTTGCAGCGCCCCGACAACATTATTCGATTGTGCACTTCCGATCAATACCACTTCATCAAACTTATTTTGAATCAGAAACGGGATAAGACTTGCGAATTTCCGGTATTTAGAGCCTGTAATACCTGAACTCAATTCATCATCTCTTTTGATATAAAGCCTACCATTTGCAATGGTCTCATTCAATAGATGAACACGACTATGCAGTGCAAAGTCCTTATTAATAGAGCGTTGAATATTTTCTGGATGCCTCATTCCTAAAACTAAAAATCCTCTCGGATTTTCTCCTAAAGGAGAAATGACCAAAGGTAAATTTTTTATTTACCATTCGAACTTAAGTAGAAAAAGCCATAACGAAAAAGACCGTCCAGAAGGGCTCTGGGCGGTCTTTAAACACACCATAAAAAAACTTAAACGTATTGTGACACTAATGATCTGGATTTTCATCCTTTCATTTGCTATTTCAACAACGGGTAAAGAATTTTGTTCGCAGGAAAACGAAAAAAAGTTTAAAATAATTTACAAAATGCTTTTTTACAAGTATTTATGTCCAGCAAGAAAATTTTGGACATAGTCTTTTGTACCTTCCTCAAGTGTCGTGAAGGCTTTCTCATAACCAATACTTTTCAACTTGGTCATTCGGGCTTCGGTAAAATACTGGTATTTGTCCCTGATATCAGCTGGTGTATCTATAAAAGATATGTTTTCAGGTAAATGCAATGCTTCAAATACAGATTTTGTCAATTCCAGAAATGTTCTGGCCTTGCCGCTGCCAAGGTTGTATATTCCATTATTGCTTTTTTCACGACGGTGCAAGAGGAAATACAAAACATCTGTAACATCCTTAACATAAACAAAATCCCGCATCTGACCGCCATCCGTAAAATCAGGATTGTGCGAGCGAAATAACTTCATAGCCCCAGTTGCTTTGATCTGGTTGAAAGCATGGAATATCACCGAAGCCATACGGCCCTTATGGTATTCATTCGGTCCATAAACATTAAAGAACTTCAATCCAACCCAATAATAAGGTGCCCTGGTTTGCGCCAAAGCCCATTTGTCAAATTCATTTTTTGATACCCCGTAAGGATTCAGCGGCTGAAGATTTGAAATAATATCATGGTCATCATCATACCCAAATTCCCCACCGCCATAAGTAGCTGCTGAAGAGGCATAAACCAATGGTAATCCATATTCTACGCAGGCTTTCCACACCTGTTTTGTATAATCAAGATTCAGCCGGTTCAACAGATCCATATCAAACTCGGTCGTATCCGTCCTCGCACCGATATGGAATATGAATTCTACTTGTCGATGATTATCTTTAAGCCAATCAAAGAAATCATCCCGATGAACCTGGGCCGTTATTTTCGTGCTTTCCAGGTTTTTATTCTTCTCAGGGTCAGAAAAATCATCAACAGCAATGATATCGTTGAAATTCTCAGCATTGAGCCTGCCAATGAATGCACTGCCTATAAATCCAACCGCTCCGGTAACAATAATCATGGTTCAAAGGTACGTGAAGAGAGCGAAAGAGCGAAGCGCGAAGTATTGTGCGTAAGCCCAAATCACAAATTTCAAATTTCAAATCACAAATTTTAACTTCCTTTGTTAATATGAAACCACTTAAACGCGGCCTGAGTCTTCTCGATGCATCGATGTTGATTATGGGCTCCATGATAGGCTCGGGTATTTTCCTCGTATCCCCTGATATTGCCAGGCAGGTTCATACTCCTGGTTTGTTGCTGATCAGCTGGGCTACGGCAGGGTTTATTACCATCATAGGCGCTCTGTGCTATGCAGAACTTGCTGCCGCCATGCCAAAGGCGGGCGGACAATATGTATTCCTCAAGGAAGCTTATAATAACCTCACTGGATTCCTTTATGGGTGGACCATGTTTGCCGTAATCCAAACCGGAACCATTGCTGCGGTCGGAATTGGTTTTGCCAAGTATACCGGCGTTTTTTTACCCGGGATTTCCTCCCATAATATTGCTTTAAGTATCGGCGCCTTTACCTTATCTACCCAGCAATTGCTGGCCATGGGGGTTATTTTATTACTGACTTTCTACAATTTCAATAGCGTTAAAAAAGGGGCTTTGCTGCAGAATATTTTCACTGTTGCAAAGATTGCTTCCCTTTTGGCATTAGTGGGTGCAGGAATCTATTATGGCATCCATTCAGGGCAGGGGAATGTTTCCAATTTTTCACCGGTATTACCAAGCGATATTTCCATATCTACCGTTGGGATATTTCTATCCGCTACACTCGGAGCCTTGTTTGCCTGTGATGCCTGGAACAACGTCACATTTGCTGCGGCAGAAGTAGAAAACCCGAAAAAAAACCTTCCGCGTGCACTTATTATCGGTACAGGCACAGTCATTACCATATACCTGTTGGTAAATATTGCCTATCTGTACGTGCTTCCTGTTTCACAAATTGCCAATGCCCCGGAAGACCGGGTTGCCTCACTCCTTCTCAAAGTAGCCATAGGTCCTTCTGGTGCGCTGATGATTGCCGCATTGGTGATGGTATCCACTTTCGGGTGCCTGAATGGGATTATCCTTGCAGGATCAAGGGTTTATTATGCCATGGCCAAAGACAGCCTGTTTTTTGCGTCCGCTGCCAAACTCAACAAGAACGAAGCACCTGCCAATTCATTATTATTCCAGGGTTTATGGGCTTGTGCCCTGGTATTAACAGGTTCTTATAATGACTTGTTGGCTTACGTAATGTTTGCTGTATTATTATTTTATATTTTTACTATTTATGGGATATTCATTTTAAGGAAAAAGCAGCCCGATCTCGAACGCCCACATAAAGTTTGGGGTTATCCATACCTGCCCATAATCTATATAACTCTTGCCGGAGCAGTTTGTATTAGTATCCTCATTAATAACAGGCTTTTCGCCGGGGTAGGATTGCTGATTGTATTGGCAGGGATACCTATGTATTATCTATCTAAAAGGTTTTTCAGGAAGGGGATTTCTTAATATAAAAATTTTGCTGCCACAGCGGTAACGCAAATGGAACATATGATTGTTAAATTCCGAATAATTTTCGTCAAACTGTCAGTGGTTCCCTTTAGGATCAGGGCATTTTCCCCTATTTTGCACCTATGAAAAAGATATATACCTTTCTGATCATTATATCCGCTGTCGCTTTTACTACGCTCATTTTCTGGACTCCCAAACCACCCGTTCAGGAAAAGCAAATCCATAGCGATCCATGTTTTCTTTTATTATCAGATGTGCATTTGAATACCGCTTCCAAAATCACCCTTTATGGCCAGGACGCCGGGACGGATCTTTGGAACAACCTGAAAGCAAAACTCACTTCGATCCTTGAAGGCAAAAACCCGCCTAAGTTTATTATTTATACAGGGGACGTACCTGCGCATTACCATTGCAAAAATGATTGTTACCTTGCTCCGGGCGCACGGATGGAACATAATAAGAACCTTACAACCTTTCTGACGGAAATGCGAACCCTCGTATCAGCCCACCATGTTCCATTTTTTTATGTGCCGGGAAATAATGACGCTTTGGGAGGCGATTATTATTCCTTTGCTGATTCAGCACATCAAACACCGCTTGATCTTATCCCAGAAACTACTAACCCTTATCCCGCTTTGAATACTTCGAATACCGGAACCCAACCTCCTTATATGATAGACAATACCCATGCAAAAATGGGGTATTATGCTGTAAAACCCATCCCCGGTCTCACCGTAATTGCTCTTAATTCAGTCATTTTCGGGAAGAAATATTTCCCAATTGATGGTATAAGTCAGCTGGATGCAGGCAATGAAGAGATGCGATGGCTTGGTAATAAACTTAGTATCGCCAGTGCCAAAGGCGACAAAGTATACCTGGCCATGCACATCCCACCTGGAAAGGATGCTTTTAACGTGGCCACCATGAGTGGTAATCCATTTATGTGGGCATCATTACCAAACGCACAAAACTCTTGGCTGAACCAATTCTTAAAACTCGCAACCATATATAACTCTACTATATGTGGGATATTTTATGGGCATACCCATGAGGATGAGGTTCGCAGATTGTATGATTCTACGGGAACAAAGATCATGTCAGTGGCTATATCCTGTCCGGGTGTATCTACAAGTCATTTCAATAATCCTGGTTTCAAGCTGGTCTATTATAACAGCTCGACCTTTCAACCCACTGATTTTGAAACATTTTATACCTCGCCAAAAGCTACCACATGGGGGAATGACAGTTACAGTTTTTCATCAGTATTTCACTGCAAAAAAAACGATAATATCTTCCAATGTCTTAGCTCACAATCACTGCATGATGTGAACAACGAAATGGATTCTATTTATATGGTAATGCACGGGAGGTCACTGTATAATACGGAATCAGGGGTTGAAGTGAAGATGGGGGAATGATTCCCAAATTTGTAGAAGGTCTAAAGACCTTTGCACACTCATTACCACGCTCTTGGGGATTTGTAATCCCCAAGCCGACTCAAACACACTCAACCATATATGAATCTGATAGTTTACGGATAGCTCTGGGATTACAAATCCCAGAGAGCGGGGTTTTAGTCCAGGGGCCGATGTATTAAAATGAACAAGCCATTTAAAAATCAGGGCAGTCTCATCCCAGCGGGGGTGAAATGATTGTAGGATATTGATTTATAATTTTTTATCCGACCTTGTAGGGGTCGAACAGCTTATTGAATTGTTATTGGAGAGATTTGGATGTTCGATCCCTCTGGGGTCGTATGGTTTTGCTTTTTTGTTTTCTACAAACATGTAACCCCCGTCCGACCTGGTTCATCCGGGCGGGCCGCTGGGGTTATACCGCATTAGACACAGATTTCATTCCTCGATTCCGCGAGGAATCCCATCTTAACAATTTAGTAACCTCCTAAAACAGCATCAATCGTATTTTTGCAGAACGGAAACAAATCATTTTGATATATTCGTTGTTTGTATAAGGTATCATCAATAAGGATAAATATAAATAGGTAAATGACACATCTGGAATCAGAACTTGGCAAGGTGAAGCAATCGGCTTTGGAAATGATGAATATCGTCAGAAATCAGCTTCAGAAATGTAAAGAAGCGTTTTTGACATCAAATAACGAGCTTGCCCTGGATGTGATGCACAATGAAAAGCGTGTGAACGGGTATGAACTCCTTATTGATAACGACTGCGAAAACATTATCGCATGTTATAACCCGGTCGCAATTGACCTGAGACTGGTATTGGCGACATTAAAAATAAATTATCACCTGGAGCGCATAGGTGATAACGCTGAAGGTATTGCACGTAACGTTCTTGACCTCCAGGCCAAATGGAACCCTGATCTCATTACTTCACTGGAACTTGTAAAAGCTTTTGATACGGCTGATGATATGTTTGGTAATATCATTGAAGCATACGAAAAAGAAGACACTTCACTGGCAAGAACCGTGTTTGAAAAAGACCTTTTTATTGATACAATTACCGACAAAGCCATCAGGATTATTGCTGATTACCTGAAAACAAACCATGCCAATATTGAAAAAGACCTGTACCTGCTTTTGATTCACCGGAAACTGGAACGTACCGGTGACCTGATCAAAAACATGGCCGAAGAGATCATCTTCTATGTAGAAGCCAAGGTACTGAAGCATACAGCCGGCGCTGATATAATTATGTAAAAGGAGCGCGCAATTACTTCTTCTTTGCGGCTTTGCGGCTTCGCGTGGGGTTTACTCTCGCAAAGACGCTAAGACGCTAAGTAAAACTTTAACCAGAATACATTTTTTGAACCTATCCTTCTCTCAGAATCATCCAGAAAGCATAATTTTGTTTTATGAAATACCAAAGTAAAGATCTCAGACAGTTCCCGGAACAAATCCGATATTCGGTTGCTAACTTTAAATCTCCCGGGTTTGCCCTCGACCAGTTTGATAATATACTCCTATGCGGGTTGGGAGGATCGGGTATCGCTGGGCGAATTATCAAAAGTTATTTCTACGATAAATGCCCTCTGCCTATCGAAGTAGTTTCTGACTATATCCTACCCAACTACATCAGCAAAAAGACTTTGGCTATCATGTGCTCATATTCTGGCAATACAGAAGAAACGCTTGCCATGTATGATGCAGCAAAAGCTAAGGGCGCTACCATCATAGTGATAGCTACAGGCGGTAAACTGGCCGAAAAGGCCAGGAATGATGGATTTGCATTTTACATGGCACAGCCGGGTTTTCAGCCACGTATGGCTTTGGGTTACTCGTTAACCTTTTTGCTTTTGCTATTTGGCGAATTTTCAGGTCTGCAAAACACCGCAAGCGAGTTATCTTCTGCGGCATCCAGTCTTGATGATGAACAAAAATTTATGGATCAGGCGTTGAAGTTATTTGATGCTTTTGAAAGCGCACTTCCCGCTAAGGTTGTGGTAGTTACGGACTATTTCACCAATCCCATCGGTCTCAGGTTTTGTCAGCAATTGCAGGAAAATGCCAAACACGAGGCTTTTCTCCATGAATTGCCTGAATCAAACCATAATGTCATTGAATCATATTATGGGAAAATTGATTCGATCTTTATTTTTATCAACAGCAATAGTCAACCCCGGACCAATCTCCGCTTCAAGTTTTTAAAGCAAGTTCTGGAAGAAAACGGGAACCGTGTACATGAGGTAAGTCTGGATAGCTCAGGTATTTCAGATGTATTGAAATGTATATATACCCTTGATTGGGTATCGTTATTGGTAGCAGACCATAAGGGATTAAATTCTACCCTTATTAAAAACATAAATGCTTTAAAGGATTACCTTTCTGCAAACTAGCTCAGGCATGAGATGGCTCGGCATTGCTTTTTAAATCCCTGATCCTGCCATTGTTGGTTATTTCATAAAAATGCCTTTCAGCGCCTTCACGCTCAGGTTTGCCTTTTACGATATTACGTTGTGATATTTCAATTGATCCATCATCATTGAGCGATGCCTCGCGGATAGTACCATCGGCATCCGTGCCCTCTTTAAATGCAACGCACATGCCGTCAGTAAACTTTCCGTTTTTATCGAACAGGCAAATAAAATAATAGTCATCTTCGCCCGCTTTATGGATAATATAGCCTGAAAAGCTATCTAGTTTTACTTTGGCGCATGCATAATATTTAGCCCCTTCCATATTGTCTGAAATGGCAGGCAATATATCCTCGCTCCCGAATGCAGGTGTGATGTTGACATTTAATACGGTTTTAACAAATTTCTTGTCCAGTTCAGCCTGTTTGTCTTCTTCGGTTTTAAATGGCAGAGCCAACGGTAATGCCTGCAGATTGAATTTCGTAGAAAATTCCTCGTAATCTGATGGAGCCGGTTGGGCTACCACCTCAGTTTTTGCAGGGTTGGTGGCATTGGAATCTACATGACTGGCGCAACCCATAAACCCGCAGGCTAATAGAATGCTAAAAAAGGAACTTCTGAATAGAAGGCTCATAAATGTCTGTGTTATTTGGGTGTAAAATTATGTATTAATTATAGTATTCTGAAAAAAGGCACCATTGAAACCCTACGCTTTAAGAAAAAGTGAGAACTTGGAACCAATTGCCATTTCAGATGGTTATTTATATAGATTCTAAATAGCATATATAGGTAAATAACAAAGTAGAATCGAAAATGGATTTAAGAATTAAAAACGGCGTAGTTAGGTTCAACAGATATAGGATTTAAGATGTTTTTATAAAGTTTAGGTTTGTTTGGTTTCTGGTTCAAGAGCCGCACCCAGCGGCTCAGGCAAAAGCCCCCAACTCGGGGGCTTTTGTATTTTAGTTCTAATCACGATTGAAGCAGATCATCAAGCTTGCGCATTTTATTTAAACTTGAAGTTGTAGCAGGCGGAAAAAATAAATAGAAATTCCTTCCCTTTTCCCCTATCCTCTAATCGAATATGAATTGGGGACTTCTTCCTTGTATTCTATGACAACATTCATTGAATCAAACGAAGAACTGATCCTGATAATTTTTGAAGGCTTGCCTTCATTATTTCTGATCGAAACGGATGTTTCACCGGGATGAATTAAATTCTTAGAGGTTTCGCCAATAGATTCTCTCCAGGTTGAATTAGTTATGATAGCTTTATCCAGATGCATATCGGTTTTTGTTTGGGGGTCGTTATCATATATAGACGAATGAAACTTAAAAAGGTTTGATTTCGAAAGGAAAAAATTGACATGGCTTTAACTTACCAGTAGTCCAATCTCTTGATTCATGATGCAGGAGGATATATCCTTAAACTCAATTCTCATTAATCGATTTTAGTGTTTTATATATGGCACTTCCTGCAAGGCGGAAGATGAAACATATCTATTTCCGAAGTAAAACATGATGATTGAACTACACACTGTGTTCTTTCACATGTTTTGAAGCCATCTTAATCTGCTTATTAAGAAATAATTACAAGGGCGAAAAAAAAACTTAAGCTTCTTGCACCGTGTAAGCAGGAAATTTTATTCTTTTGAAAAAAAATTCTTTGAAAGAAATGCACATATCAGTAACTTTGTTTGGATCCAAAAAAGAGAAAAAATTGCCGTCATGAAAGTTTATGATTTAAACACTAATTTTACTTTCGGGAAGTACGAAGGGAAATCACTTGAAGATATTTTCAAAACAGACCCTGAGTATGTCCAACAATGTATGGTAACTGTTGAAGACTTTGCCATTGATGAAAGGGCTATACAAAAGCTATTTGAAAAATATCCCAGTGTGGACTTTAGTGATGAAGCTATTGACGCAAACCTTGAAAAACTTGACGTGTTTGACAGTGGGCGAGAAGATATTTTTATGACCGAGGAAGGATATGATAATGAAGATTTTGAGGATCTTGACGACCTTGCTGATCCACTTGAAAAAGGTGAAGACATTGAAGACATTGAAGATGATGATTTTTTCGAAAGTACATCAACTGATGACGACTGGGATGATGACGATGATGATTTTCGCTGATCAAACCAAATAAAGCATAAAGAAAAAAGGCTGCCTTCATAAGCAGCCTTTTTTTATAATATACCTTTGCTGAAATGGGTGAACCAGAAAATATATCTGCAACGGAATTTGCCCTTGCATGGCATGATGTAAAAGATAAGGACTCCGGATGGGTATTTTATAGATTGCCAATGACTTCGGAAGTGTTATTTACAGGGGGCAAATTAACCAGGAATTCCATTGATAAAACGATTGGAAGTGGTTTCGTGATTGCTCCTTTTTATGATCAACAAAAAGAGCTTTGGCACATTGAAAATACACTTCACCATAAACTGATCGACCATGACTTTTCTAAATTGGTCTTTGAATTTGAACCATTTCGTCAAACAATTAAAAATGAAATAGTTAGCTCTAAGGAAAATTACGAAAAGCTTGTCAGGGATATCATTGTAGAAATTGAAAAAGGAACAATGAAAAAGGCCGTTCCTGCCCGGGCTAAAAAAATTTCCCTTAAAGAATCCTTTTCTCCTTTTACCTTATTTGAATCACTTTTGAAATCGTATCCCAACGCTTTTGTTTATATTCTATCTACACCTCAAACCGGAACGTGGATCGGGTGTACGCCAGAAAAATTGCTCCAGGTGGATAAGAACCTAATCAGTACTATGTCTCTTGCCGGAACAAAAAAGACGAGTGAAGCCGGCAGTCAAAATTTCTCTGCAAAAGAAACTGAAGAACAAGATATTGTAACCCGATACATCGATGCTATTTTAAGAAATTTTTGCACCAATGTAGTATCAGACGGCCCTCATTCTGTCACTGCGGGAAATGTAACTCACCTGGCGACCAACTTCACAGGCGAATTGAAACAGGAATACATCGGGAATTATATGCCCATTCTTAAAGACCTGCATCCCACACCTGCAGTTTGTGGTATTCCATTAAACCAGGCAAGGAACTTTCTATTGGAACATGAAGAATTTGACAGGTCGTTATACAGCGGATTCATGGGGCCGATGAGTGACCACAAAGCAGATATCTTCGTTAACCTTAGATGCATGCAGCTTTTTAATCAGAGCGCATTACTATATGCCGGAGCGGGAATAGTTTCCGGTTCCATTCCTGAAAATGAATGGCTGGAAACCGAGGAAAAAATGAATACTTTGCTCCGATTCCTGTAATAATTACTTTCAGAAATTATCTGATAATAATCTTACTATTATAAATACCGCTTGCAGTATTTATTTGTAAGATGTAAACACCAGCAGGCTGGTTTTCAAGACTCATTTCAATTGACTGTCCTTTATTGAGCATTAACGAATTATGGCAAACCTGTTTCCCTGTCATTGTTACCAGGTTTACATCAGCATTCCCTGAAATTTCACTACTGATTGAAACATGATCTTCAGCCGGATTAGGATACACTTTGAACTTATCCGATATAGAATTAGAATATTCGGCAATTGCACCATGAGTTGCAGGTAAAATTACTTTTCTGAAACGATTGTTTCCCGCATCAGCTACAATAAGATAAGTACCATCCGGTGACAATACCATAGATTGTATACCGCTAAACAGCGACTGTGCATATGTTCCATCCTTAAACGCGCAAGTGGCATCTGCAGGATCTCCTGCAATAACTGTAGGATTTGAGCCACTCGCAGGTTTGGTCATATCAAAATAGGCAATATGGCAAACATCTGCAATGTACATATCTGTACCTTTAATTACCAGTGAAGTTGGCGCATCTAAATAGGAACTTGGCACAACTGTGGTCATATTGCCCGAACCTGAAACTTTAAGAATTCCCCCCACAACTGATGCTACATAAATATTATTAGATGCATCCACAAATATACCCTGTGGATTTGCAAGACCGCTTGTAATGGTTGATGTATATCCCAGGCTATCTTTATGAAGACTTACTTTTCTGATAGCGTTATTGCCTTGATCTGCAACTATCAGGTATCCTCCTTTAGGATCACTTATCCATCCTATCCCGAGAGGATTTTTGAACAAAGCGGTTGCTCCAGAGCCATTTGCATAGCCGCTTTTACCCAAAGTACCTGAAACTTTGGCACCTCCTCCGGCCACTGTGCTCATTTTTTGGCCATAACCCAAACTTACAAAGGAGTCTATTTTCCTGATGGCATTATTATTTGCATCACAAAGGTATATCTGGTCGCTGGCAGACGTTTTACCCGGAACCACAATAATCCCTGAAGGTGCGTCAACAAGTCCGCCATTTTGGCTTGCCGAAGCGCCATCATTAAAGCCTCCTCCTAGATATCCTTCTCTGATTAGGTATTTACCGGCATTAATCATCACGATGTAGTTATTGAACTGGTCTGTGATCCACAAATTACCTTTGGTGTCAAAAGCACTGCCATAAGGCTGGAAAAACTCTGTGTTCACGGTATCGGCTTTAGAATCGCTTGAACTAGAACCATTACCGCCATTGCCATACAATGCCGACACCTGTGCATGAACAGATAAAGTACAGGCTAAAAGAATAATAGGGAGTATAAATTTTTTCATATTGTCCATTTACAATGTCTTGTGTTATGCAAATGTAAACGAAAACAAATAAAAAACTACTTTGAAGAAATATTATAGACTGATGTCCTTCAACGCAGATTGGATCTTCCGTTCAAGTTCAGCAATATCTGCAGCGGCTTTCACTGTTTCAAAATTCTGACCTGTAACGAGGTTGAAAAGTTCTTTATAACGGTTGACGATCATCTGCACCACATTATCCGACATCTCCGGAACTTTCTGTCCTTCAAGCCCCTGGAAACCATTTTCCATGAGCCATTCTCTTACAAATTCTTTGGATAACTGTTTGGGTGTCGTCCCTTGATTTATGTGATCATCATAGCCTTCCGCATAATAATATCGGGATGAATCGGGTGTCAATACTTCATCAATAAGGTATATTTTTCCATTCCTCTTCCCAAACTCAAATTTCGTATCAGCCAGGATCAGGCCACGTTCTGAGGCATATTTCATCCCGGTTTCAAAAAGTTTGCGGGTATAATTTTCAAGGATAACATAGTCTGCTTCAGAAACCAACCCTTTTTTCAGGATTTCTTCCCGGGATATATCCTCATCGTGACCTTCGTGTGCTTTGGTGGATGGGGTGATGATCGGCTCTGGGAATGCCTGGTAAGGTTTCATATTTTCAGGCATGGATACACCGCAAAGTGTTCTTTTTCCGGCTGTATATTGACGGAGCGCATGGCCGCAAAGCCTGCCCCTGATCACCATTTCTACCGGAAACGTTTCACATTTATACCCGATTGAAACACGTCCATCCGGAACTTTCAGTAGCCAGTTCGGCACATCATGCCTCGTCATTTCCAGGAAAAAAGCGGCGATCGTATTCAGCATGGCGCCTTTCCCCGGTATTTCTCTCGGCAATATCACATCAAAAGCAGAAATCCTGTCTGATGCCACCATCACCATGATCTTCTGATCAATTTCGTAGACATCACGAACCTTTCCCCTGTAAAAATTGGTTTGGCCAGGAAGCTGGAAATTAGTTTGTTTGATCGAAGTGGATTCAGTACTCATGATGCCTGCGAAGTTAAAAGTTTTTGGCGAAGGGAATTTATCATTAACCAAAGATCATTGACCAGCTTGCTAATTTTATTTACTCATACAACTAATATCCTGTTCTCCCCAAATTTCAAAACCCTGTGATTTCTGAAAACATCCGTAAATAATTGCTTCACTTTTTCCCAGGCTGATTGATCATTTATCATATAATTCACAACAAAATGCCCACTTGGAGTTAAACTTTTGTAGCACAGTTTCAGAAAATGCTTACTAGTTACAAAATCAGGCACCACTCTGCTATCGAATATATCCACAAAAATCAGGTCATACTTTTCATGGTTCTGCTCCATATACCCCAATGCATCAGCATAAACAGGTTGAATACCAGCAACTCTATCTGCTTCAAATATTTCCGTGGCCCATTGCAGAATCGTTTTGTCCTTTTCAACAAGAGTGAAATTTGGGTGAAAACCACTGCGATGAAATACGCTAACAATACTGCCTAACCCTGTTCCAAGTACCAAAACATTATTTACTGATGGCAAAAATGTTTTCAAATCATTGGCTATCGCAATGGCAGGCTGATATTTATGACCGTTGGAATATGTAGTTTCATCTGTAGAAAGCACAAATTGATTTCGGTATAGATACAGTTTGGCGCCCTTATCTCCTTCTGATTCATCTACTTTTATCGAATAAATATAGCTCAATAGCCTCTTAAAAAATGGTATCCTTACCATTGATTTTTCTGCTAAAACCCAATTTCTAAGCTCCCAACTTGTCGACAATCGCCTGGGTCGTATCTATTTCGCCCATTCTTGGAAATATAACTCCGAAACTATTTTCGTGGGCTTTTTCGTTCATATCGCTGATGGCATCCATGGCAAATGTAAGGTTATAACCCCTTTCATAAGCCGCTCTGGCTGTTCCTTCTACACCAATACTTGAGGATACACCAGCCATCACAATTCCGGTAACTCCTGCTTTCTTCAATTCCTCATCAAGAGCGGTATTGTGAAATGCATTCCAGGTATGTTTGGTAATGCGGATATCATGATCCTGTACATCAATTTGCGGAACGATATCTGCAAACCCTTCCGGAAGTTGTGTTGGCATCGGCATCTTTGCATCATTGCGGCGGGGTGCTGCGTTTGATGGTGGAATAACATTGACTACGACAACCGGTAAGCCCGCTTTATGAAAGGCGCTTACCAAGGCTGCCGAATTTTCTAATACAGTTTCAACAGGTGTTGGTGTCAATGGTCTGCCAACGATTCCTTTTTGAAGATCAATAAGTACAAGGGCTGTTTTTTCGTCGAGTGCTGTGACTGGCATGAGATTTTGATTTTAAGTTGTTAGTTTTATTTTTGCAAAGATACCTCAGAGTCCACTTCGTGAGACTCTGAAGGGAAGTAAAACTTGTTGGTGACAACACCAACAAGGGCGGGAATACGTGAGACTCTGAGGGGAAATAAGTTAAAAATACAACACCTAACAATTACAAGACTTCATTCGTCATAGAATAAAACCCTGTAAAAATTACAGCAATGGCATTAAATACCAGAAACATATTTGCAGGCATTCTAATAATAATGATTGTAATTGGTTGCAAAAAATCATCGAAAACGCCATTACCTTCTGATGGAAATGGTAGAAGCAGAACTATCAATAGTCATAATCCGTTGGTTGGTACTTGGATATTTAAAAGTCAAGAATCGTCAACCAAAGACTTGGGTAATTTTGATTATCAACATTTTACTTACGCAATTGGGAAAGACACGACTAATTATACTGATTACTGCAGGCAGCGTTTTGACTCTTTGATAATCAAGCAGGATGGATCATTTTACGGTTATTTCATTGACAATATGTACCCGCTAGCAATCTGTGGAAAATGCTTTTCTTCGGATTCATTGTTAAACTTTGACAGTGTTAAAATCGTTAATTTATTTATAAATAGTTCCAATCCAACCCCATCAATTTACTGGTTTTTTTATGAAAAAGACGGCAAAAATCTGACACTCAGAACTCCTTATATTATAGGAGTCACGTTTGATTGTGGAGAACCCGATGTAAATCTACAGAAAGATGATATTAGTTATATTAAGGTCAGAGAATAAGGCTTCTATCCCTAATCTATCTGCTTGAACTGCTCATAGGCATTCACAATGCTTTTTACAAGTCTATGCCTGATAACGTCCTCGACGGTGAGTTCTACAATGCTGATACCTTCAATGTTTTTCAGGATATGAAGAGCATTCAATAATCCGGATGCGCCTTGTTTTGGTAAGTCAATCTGTGTGAGGTCACCAGTGATGATAAACTTAGCATTAGGCCCCATACGAGTCAGGAACATTTTAAGCTGTGTATGGGTGGCATTCTGTGCTTCATCCAGGATTACAACTGCATGATTTAAAGTTCGCCCGCGCATAAAGGCTAGTGGCGCAACCTCAATCACCCGCTGCTCAAAATATTGTTTGAGTTTATCCGCAGGGATCATGTCGTCCAGTGCATCATAAACTGGACGTAGATAAGGGTCTATTTTTTCTTTCAAATCTCCCGGCAAAAACCCGAGGTTCTCACCTGCTTCTACCGCCGGACGTGCAATCACAATTCTTTTGATCTCTTTGCGCTTCAATGCCCTGACAGCTATGGCCACAGAAGTATAGGTCTTACCCGTTCCGGCAGGACCAACAGCGAATATCAGGTCATTATTATTGGCCGCTTCAACCAGCGCTATCTGGTTAGGCGTTTTCGCACGGATCACCGCACCGTCATTCCCGATCAATAAAAATCCCGCATCCTTTTGATTGTCCTCGTCATGTGGAACAGTTGGAGGCGGTATATCCCCGAGCATATCCACCAGTTTTTCTTCGGTGATGGTATTATGCCTGGTTATGTATTTCAGGATGAGTTCTATTTTGCTGCTGACCCGTTCTATTTCTTCGGGGTCGCCCTTTAAAATGATCTCGCTCCCCCGGGCTATGATTTTTAGTTTGGGGAATGCCT
>Ga0206979_1014_pt1 | contig 35750 bp, 33 predicted proteins | sample Alteio_BWMinCont_19_FD_153463 | JGI IMG/M metagenome (GOLD analysis project Ga0206979, IMG submission 153463) | Enriched cells from forest soil in Barre Woods Harvard Forest LTER site, Petersham, Massachusetts, United States -... | ecosystem: Environmental > Terrestrial > Soil > Temperate forest >... | reverse complement strand
GGAAACTTACCTTTCCGCAGGTCAATCCGATTATCGGGTCAGCAAATTCTGAATACTACCGTAACCGGCTTGATTATGCCTTTAGTTTGATAGAGCGTCAAAAGGCACCCTCTATGCTACCCTTTTTACCAAATCGTGATGGTCAGGCAGCCTTACTGAATTTGCCCAGAAATTCCAGAATGACCGGATGGTCTCTTTATAAATGTTCAGGCTCAGTGGTTTTACTATATAACTGTTTACATTCTGACTATAAGCCTTTTTGATATCCAGCTCAGAACTGGAATTGGTAAACATAACAAATGGGATAGACTTAAAGATGTCGTCATCCTTTAGAGCGGCAAGTAATTCATTGCCAGACATTTTTGGCAGGACAAGGTCGCTTATAATGATATCAGGTAATGAATCACTTTTGTCTTCTTTAATCACCTGCAGATAGGATAAAGCCTTTTCGGCGTCTTCAAATTCCGTAAATGTGCAATCAGCATTAAGATTGAAAAAAGTCTTTTTCAAGACCATAACATCAATCGGGTTATCATCAATAAGAAGTATCTGGAACTTCCTGTTCATTGTACTTTAGGTTATTATTTTAATCAGGACACGAAATTACTTATGTTAAAACAGGCGCCGAAATTAATGTGACGAACTTCGCTTTATAAATGACGAAATGATAATTTTGTACTGGTTTCATCCCTTTTAGAGGCAAACTGGTTTTATATTGAACTATTTAACTGATGGATACTCAAGCGCTTTTTAAAAAACTCAGGATCGCAGAAGGCAATCAGGTTCTGATCCTCAATGCACCTCAGGGTTTTATCGATAACCTCAAACCATTCCCGTTTGCATTGTCTGTTTATACAGAAAACGACAGAACTTCAAAATTGTTCGATGCTGTATTGTTATTTCTCACAAACAGCGGTGAGTTTAAGGTTTATGGTGATATGGGCATCAGTTCCATGCAAAAGGAGGGGATATTATGGATAGCTTATCCTAAAAAAAGTTCCGGCATTAAATCTGACCTCACCCGCGATGAAGGATGGTCTTTCCTGGATCCTTACAAATTGCGGGGTATCGCAAATGTTGCTATTGATGATACATGGTCAGGGCTCCGGTTCAAACACAGCGGGGATGGCAAAAGCCATAACCAGATCATGGCAGAATTTAAGAACAGGGATAAATCACCTGAAGCTAAGGTTGTTATTGTTCCCGCTGATTTTCAAGCCGCTCTAAATGATAACCCTGAAGCACTGCACGTTTTTACCAATTTCGCCTATTCCCACCGCAAAGAATATGTGCGATGGATTGAGGAAGCCAAAAAGCAGGAAACCAGAGACAACCGGATTCAAAAAGCTGTGGAGCGAATCGCACAAAAGATTAAGTTCAGTTAAGAACTTCCTCAATGCGTCATTACCAACACTTGCAAACAAAACGGTAACACTATTTGATGTTGGTAGGTAGTAATACATCAACTTGTCATAACTTGGTGCGTTTATATTAAGATTCACTCCATTCTCATGTTCAGATCACTATGCCTTGTTTTATTTTTGTTTCCGGCTCTCCATGTCGCTGATAAAGAAGGGACATGGACCTTAAAGCAAGATAAAAATGGCATAAAGGTCTACACAAAATCCGTTCCCGGCATGAGGGTAAATTCGGTGAAATCGGTATGTATTTTCAATAGCTCTTTATCGGGCATGGTTGCGCTGGTAGAAGATATCTCAACTTATAAAAAATGGATTTTCCATTGTGCGGCGGCTCAAAACCTGAAAATGCTAAGTCCGTCCGAACTCATCTATTACCAGGAAACAAGTGTACCCTGGCCGGCATCAAACAGGGATTTTGTCGCGAAGCTAAAAATTTCCCAGGACCCGAAAACCGGTATTATTACTGTAATCGTACAAAATATGCCTGATTACATACCAGAAAAGTCAGGAATCGTTCGGTTAAGACAATTCAATGAAACGGTGATTATTACTCCAAAAGGCAAAAATAAATCAGAACTCAGCTACGAAATGCTGATGGATGCCGGTGGCAATATTCCGGGATGGATGGTAAACATGGCTATAACAGACGGGCCTTATGAATCGCTGTATGAAATGGAAAAACTTGTAAATACAGGAGTTTATAGCAAAGCTAAATTTGCTTTTATCAAAGAAGTTTTTTAGGATTAAATGATTGTCAAATTGTGTGGAACAAGCGACAGCCCAAATTATCACATCATCACATTACCACATTATCACATTAATCCCTACTTTTGCCCCGTTCTAAACAAAAAACTTAAAGCACAATAAGATTATGTGGATGTGTTATGTTATTGCCGGATTATTCATTTTAGGAGGAATTCTTACCATTGGCGCCTTGAGAACTACCCATTTCCCAGGCAGGGAAGACGCATATTAGTCCGATTTTAAAGTTGTCAACTTTTAAAAAGTTGCCAGCTTTCCATTCCCGGGCAGATTTTTAATCAACAAGTTTTTAAGGTTGTTGCACTTGTGTCTCAAGTAAGCATTTCAGCCTTACTATTATCTAATTTCCTATTACCAATTTCAAACCTTATTTTTGTCAGAGATTTACCCACTGAATGGCGAAAACTGAAAATACGTTCCGGAACGAGATAAAGGAAACCCTTATTGAGGAGGAACCGAAAAAAAAGAAAAACAAGAGGAAAAAGAAAGCTGAAGCCGAGTCGGAATCCAAAGGCTTTTCTTTCGGGTTAGATGCACGCATTGTGCGCATTGCGGGTCTGCTGGTTCTTAGCTTTTCTGTATTCCTTGCATTAGCCATGATATCCTTTTTGTTTTCGTGGCAAGCCGATCAAAGTGCCGTAAACAGTCTTGACTGGAATGCTTTCGCAGCCGCTAAACCTGAAATGACCAAAAACTGGATGGGCCTGTTTGGCGCCTGGTTTTCTTATTTGCTCATTTTTAGATGGTTTGGTGCTGCGTCATTTATTTTTATACCAGCTCTTTTTCTTACAGGTTTCAGATGGCTTTTCGGGGCAAATTCTATTCCCCTGGCCAGGATATACCTGCTCTCGGTTATGAGTATTTTATTTTTCTCCGTTCTCATGGGTTTTATATTTGGTTTCTTTGGCAGCAACCTGAATTATCTCGGTGGTGCATTTGGATATGAAACAAATACCTGGCTTAGCGGACTCATTGGGCTCATTGGCGTAGCGATCTTATTGGTAGCTTTATTTATGGCATACCTGGTACTTGCATTCAATGTCACTTTCAGAATGCCGGGATTCCTGTTGCCAAAACCTGTTACGGAACAAGCGATGGCAAGCGTAGGCGCAGATGGATCACTTATTGATCTTGAAAACGACTCTTCAGGTAATGAGATAGTTTCAAAAGAAGAGGAAGAAGACGTGGATCCTGAAGAATTTAAGTTGATCGTATTACCGGAAAAGAAAATAAGACCTGAAAGGGAAAATACAGATGCCCCTAAAGAAGGTATTGATTTTAAAGTAAAGCCTGTTGTGGCAGCGCCTATTCCTGCGGCTCCGGTTGTAGAACCCGAAATACGTAATACCGGTTCATGGTATAAATACCCGGGGCTTGATCTCCTGCGTGACCATGAAATTGCCAATGCGGAAGTTGACATCGCAGAACTGGAAGAACGTAAAAACCAGATCGTTGAGACCTTAGAAAATTATAAGATCAAAATAGACAGGATTGAGGCCACTATCGGGCCAACTGTTACACTGTATGAAATTGTTCCGGCAGCAGGTATTAGAATCTCAAGAATCAAAAGTCTTGAAGATGATATTGCATTAAGTCTTGCGGCACTTGGGATTCGTATCATTGCGCCCATGCCCGGGAAGGGTACGATTGGGATTGAAGTGCCTAATCAGCGCCCTAAAATTGTTTCTTTAAAAGAAACTTTGAGCCATCCAAATTTTAAAAATTCCACCTTTGATCTGCCTATTGTTTTAGGCAAAACAATATCCAACGAGGTATTTGTAGCCGATCTTGCCAAAATGCCTCACTTGCTCATGGCAGGTGCCACAGGCCAGGGAAAATCAGTGGGTATCAACTCGATCATTGCATCCATTTTGTATAGCAAGCACCCGGAGGATGTCAAATTCATTTTGGTTGACCCGAAGAAAGTAGAGCTTAGTCTTTTTAAAAACATTGAAAACCATTTTTTACCAGAACTACCTGACGGACAAGAAGCCATCATAACCGATACTCGCATGGTGGTGGATGTGTTGAAATCTCTTTGTGTGGAAATGGACGACCGCTATGATAAACTTAAAGAAGCCCAGGTCCGCAATATTAAGGAGTACAATAAAAAGATAGAGAAAGGCTTACTTGACCAGGCGATTCACAAAAGACTACCCTATATCATCCTGGTGATGGATGAAATGGCCGACCTGATGATGACTGCCGGCAAGGAAGTAGAATTGCCAATTGCAAGGCTTGCCCAGCTCGCACGCGCCATTGGTATTCACCTCATTATCGCCACACAAAGGCCATCCGTAAATATTATTACAGGAACTATTAAAGCGAACTTCCCATCACGTATTGCATTCAGGGTTACATCAAGAATTGATTCAAGAACAATTTTAGATAGCGGCGGGGCAGAGCAATTGATCGGGCGAGGTGACATGCTTTATTCAACGGGCAATGATCTCATCAGGTTGCAGTGTCCTTTTATTGATACAGATGAAGTAGACAGGCTCACACGTTTTATCCAGGAGCAACCAAGACCGGAACCATACAGGCTTAATATTTTTTCAGATGATGGCACTACCGGTGGCTTTGATGACATGGGTGGCGATCTCGATCCGCTGTTTGAAGATGCTGCGAGGCTGGTGGTAAATACACAACAGGGTTCAACATCAATGCTTCAAAGACGTTTAAAGCTTGGTTACAATCGCGCAGGCCGGCTTATGGATCAGCTTGAAAAAGCTAAAATTGTTGGCGCAAATGAAGGAAGTAAAGCCAGGGAAGTGTTATTCAGTGATGAAACAGGGCTTGAGCAATATTTGAGGGATATAAGTGATAGAAGATAAAATGATCAATGACAATTATCAATAACCATTTAAAAAATAGATGAAGAAAATAACAATAGTGGCATTTCTGCTTTCCGTAGGGTTACAAACATTACACGCTCAGGATGTAAACAAGGCTAAGGAAATTCTTAACAAAGTAAGTGCCCAGTACAAAAAATACGCTAACCTTAAAGTTGATTTTAAGTATATCAACGAAGTGCAGGGTGATAAAAAATTCAGGGAAGAAGAGAAAGGAACCTTGTCTCTGAAGAAAACAAAATTTGAGCTTGACATGACAGACCAGGTTGTTATAAGTGACGGAAAAACGCTGTGGACCTACATCAAAGACGCTAAAGAGGTACAGATCAATAATTACAGTTCTAAAGTGATGGATGTGAACCCGGCAGAGATTTTTACGATGTATGAAAAAGGCTATCTTTACGGATACACAGGCGAAGAATCTGAAGGTAAACGCACACTTCAGGTAATAGAGCTGACACCAAATGATAAAAAGCAAAGCTTTTTTAAAGTAAAACTCTATATCAATAAAGCCAACAGCAATATTGTAAAAAGCAAAATTTATGAGAAGTCTGGTAATATATATACTTACGAGATCCTTAACCAGGTTTCAGATTCCAAAATGCCGGATACCATGTTCAGTTGGGATCCCAAAAAATATCCGGGAGTAAAAACGGTTGATTTGCGATCTAAGAAGTGATAAGTTTAAATTTTGGTTGGAATCCCGCTATTCTTTACGAACTTTGAGGTGAAATTCAAAATGAGTTGAAATGAAGCCTTCATTTAAAACGATTCTCTTTTCATTGTTTTTTTCGATTGGTCTGTTCTTCTCTTCAGGAGCTATGGCACAATGCTCTGTTTGTGCATCGAACGTTTCAAGTGCTGTAAAAAGTAACCAAACGAAAGCAGGCCTGGGTATTAACAACGGGATTTTTCTCTTATTGGTAATGCCCTATACTATCGTTACTATTGTGGGTATACTCTGGTATACAAATACTCGTAAGAAGAAAAGAATTACGAATTATCAATGATCAATAACCAATGATCAATTGCTGCTTACGCCTTTTTTCCAACGCCTAAAGCCTAACTCCTAATGCCCAACCCTTTCTGGTCCCAAAAATGTCCCCATTGCCACAAAGGTCCGGTATTTGTAAAACCTACTTTCAGCATGGGTTTTATGAAAATGCATGAAAATTGCCCCGTTTGCGGACAACTGTATGAAATTGAGCCTGGTTTTTTCTGGGGTAGTATGTACGTGAGTTATTTTATTACCGTAGCCATCGTGTTATTGGTAGGGGTCTGTGATTATGCCATAGTAACTGACCCTCCACTTTGGCAGATAATGAGTTGCATAGTTGCATCACTGATTATTTTAACACCGCTTACTTACAGGTATAGCAGATTAGTGATGCTTTATTATTTTGCGTCCATAACTTATGATCCGAAAGCGGGTAAGTAAGGCCTCGCACAAAGACGCAAAAAACCTATTCAAACTTTCTTGCTGATACCTGATGCCTAATATGGATCCACATCAATCACAAACCGCACTCCTTTCCATTGCTTGTCAAGCCTGTATCGGGTTATTTCTTTAAAGATCATGCTCTTGGCTTCGGCCATATTCATGTTTTGCCTTTCAAATTTGAGCAGGATATTCATCAGGTATTTGTTTCGAATCCTGGAAATGGGAGGCGCTTCAGGACCCAAAACCCGGTGCCCGAAAATATCTCTTAAATCGTCTCCGAGTTTGTGAGCAGCATCTTTTACCCTATCCTGTTTTTCATCTTTCAATACTACTTTGATAAGCTTAAAAAATGGGGGGTATTTATAATCGATTCGTTCCTGGATTTCATGATTATAGAACCCTTCATAATCGTAATTGATCAAAAAATGAAATATCGGATGTTGCGGGTTATAAGTCTGGATAATGACTTCGCCTTTTCTTTCGCGCCTCCCTGCCCTGCCGCTTACCTGGGCCATTAATTGGTAGCTATGTTCAAGCGCCCGAAAGTCCGGCTGACGAAGCATCAGGTCAGCATTTAATATCCCTACAAGTCTCACATTCTCAAAATCCAGTCCTTTGGTCAGCATTTGCGTACCGATCAATATCTGGGCTTCATTGTCTTCTATAGCAGTAATGATTTTAGAATACGCCGTTTTGCTGCGTGTGCTGTCCTGGTCCATTCGCAGGGTAACATAATCAGGAAAAAATATCTTGAGTTCATCTTCGATCTTTTCAGTACCAAAACCCAGCATTTTCAGGGTATAATTGCCGCAGGCTTTGCATTGCTTCAATAACGGCTCATGATAACCACAATAATGGCATATCATACTCCTGGCAGCCTGATGGTAAGTAAGCGCAATATCGCAGTTCTGGCACATCGGTATCCAGCCACAGGTAGTACACTCCAATAATGGCGCATATCCCCTTCTGTTCTGAAACAGGATCACCTGTCCACCAGCCTTTAAAGTTTTTTCCATTTTGTCAACCAGGACAGAAGAAAAATGACTTTTCATCAACTTTTTCTTTAGCTCTTCCCTAAGGTCAACTGTTACAATTTCAGGAGGTTGTATGGAGTAAAAACGCTTAGTGAGTTCAACATATCCATACTTTTTTCTTTTCGCATTGAAATAGGTTTCAAAGGCTGGTGTCGCAGTGCCAAGTAGGGTTTTACATCCCGATAATTCTGCCAGGTAAATAGCACTGTCACGAGCATGATATCGAGGCGCAGGCTCAAACTGCTTGAAAGAGTGTTCGTGTTCTTCGTCAATAATGATCAAACCCAGGTTATTAAATGGCAAGAACAATGCGGAACGAACACCTAAGACAATTTTGTAAGTACCGTCAATCACTTTGTTCCAGATTTCAACCCGCTCGTTTGCGTTAAACTTGGAATGATAAATCCCAATATCATTCCCATACCTGCCCCGCAATCTTCTGATAAGTTGGGTGGTAAGAGATATTTCTGGAACAAGATACAAAACCTGCTTCCTTTCCTGCAAAGCATCATCCATCAGGTCCATATAAATATGGGTTTTGCCGCTGCCGCTTACCCCGTGCAGCAGAACGGTATTTTTAGTTTTAAACTGTTCATAGATATCATCGAGGGCAGTCTGCTGTTCAACTGTCAATTCGAAGGATGCATTCTCGCCTTCAATTGCTGGAAGCCTGTCGGTTTCTGTTTCATAAATAGCGAGTATCCCCTTCTCTATCAAAGCCTGCAACGCTGAAGAAGGCGCCCCTGAATTTTTAAGCAGATTTTTCCGCAAAACTGTCTTTCCACTTTTTACATTCTGCAGATAAGCCATCAACAAATCAGATTGTCTCGGTGCAGACTCCAGTTTCTCCAGAAGTCCTTTTATTGCCTCCTTATCATTCACATCAAACAAATGACTTACAACAATTTCCTTTTGCTTTTTATAACCTTCTGTAAGTTCCTCATTCAGTATGATCAAACCCTTTTCGTACAATGATTTGAGGGTGGGCATGATCGTTTTCTCGCCGAGGCTTTCCGTTAATCCTGCTATGGTAATGGGTTTTGTAAGATGCAGCGCATCAAGTAACTTCAGTTCCTTCTCACCAAGTTCATAAGTATTCTCCTTATAGTCAGAATGTAACAGAATACTTGTTTCACTCTTCATTTTCAGATATCCCGGAAGTGCGGCATCCATAATCTCGCCCATAGAGCAACAGTAATAGCTTGCCATCCAAGACCACAATTCAAGTTGTCGGGTGCCTATAATGGGCTTATCATCAAGAATATCGAGAAGAAATTTGGCCTTGTATTCTTTGGGTGGGGTTTCGTGAATATTGGCAATAATCGCAGTATAAATCTTCTTTTTACCAAACTGAACCGCGGCCCTCTGGCCTACCTGCACTGCATCAACATAAACGGAGGGAACCCGGTAAGTATATAACTGTCCGGTGGATAGAGGCAAAATAACATCGGCAAACAGGACTTTATAGCCTGTTTCCTCATCCTCTTCTTCAAAATTCCCGAACTGTAATTGGGTGGACATGGTTAAGTATCAATAAACTTTGAGAAACGAAGTCTCAAATCGCAATGTTGTGTACTTTTGAAATATTAAACAGATTAAATATCTAACGTATGATCTGGCGCAAATTTCTATCATATATCAATATCTTCGGCAAAGGGCAGCCGGACGCCAAAGGTAATATTAACCTGAAAATGATGCACGGTATCAACAGGATTTCTATTTTCATGTTTATTATCGCAGTGATTATTATCATCATAAGGCATTTGAGGTAAAATAGGACTCAGGGCTCAGGAGTCAGTCCATGAATACCTGCGGCGCATTCTGTCTAATGACTTTTGGCGCTAATACCTGCGAAAAAGGTTGCGACTAGATTTTCCACCCCCTACCCCCGCCAGCGGGGGACAGCTTTTATCACCATTTTTAAAAATTTCAATATTGTCGCTTTGCAAAACTAAAAAGGATGATAAAAAAATCAATATAGCATTACCACAAACGCGAGTTAGATGCTGTCCCCCGCTGGCGGGGGTTGGGGGTGGTGTTACTAAAGTATTTCTTGATTATATTGTTTTGCTAAAAAGCTTACTTTTGTTCCCGAATCATGAAAAAGCTGCTGGCTTTTGCCATCCTTTTGATATTTCTGTTTTTGCTTGGCGGGCGCATTGTGCTTTACCAGGTGCTTACAATTGACAACAGGAATGGTATGATGGAATCTATCCAAAATGGTTCTGTTTCTGCAAAAGAGGTTGTTATTAGTATTGATAAAAAAGACGCTCAAAGACTTATTGATGGCAATGAAATCACGTACCAGGATCATCGGTATGATATCACCCGAATTGAAACCAGGGGCAACAAGGTTATTGTTCATGCCATCAATGACGCCGAGGAAGAAAAACTCATGGCAGGATTGAATGATATGTATTTGAACTCAAGCCATCAGAATCCTTTGAGTCACAGAAATGCTTTCAGTCTTCTGGATGATTTTTTTAAGGAGTATACTTCCGGTAAAAATATTAAGATCGAACCTCAAATAGGTCTAAAACAAACATATAGTTTTGACAGGAATTCTTCAATCCCTGAAGGGTTCCAGCGTTTGTTTATACCCCCGCCAAAAATTCAGGCAGCATAATCAGTCAGGCCATCTGCCTGTAAATCAATTCCGAAAACTATTGTACCCGGAGTTGATCCTATTTTTATTTCACTAAATTTCAAATGATTATGAAGTCTCATTATAAACTATATATATTATTTTACATTTTATTTTTTGTCGGCAGCGCATCTGTTACAAGCGCGCAAAACCAACTCCACGGGAAAATAACCGATATCTCAACTGGCACAATGCTCACAGGGGCAAATGTGTATTTGTCTAATCTCAAACTGGGCGCCACGGCCAAAGAAGATGGTTCTTATTCAATTAAAAATATCCCATCAGGTACCTATTTGATAGAAGTCCGTTTTTTGGGCTATGCCACTTTTGAGCAATCCGTTTCCATTGAAGGTGACAAAGAACAGGATTTTTCATTGACCCCATCCGCCATGGAAGGTGAAGAAGTGGTGGTAAAGGGTAACAAACTTGGTTCGGAACCTTATACATCTTCTCAGCCTGTGATCGAAATACCGAATAGCTACTTAGTTCAAAATGCATCTACAAATGTGATTGACGCTCTTGCAAAAGTGCCGGGTGTTTCTGCCATTACGGATGGACAGAGTATTTCAAAGCCGGTTATCCGCGGATTGGGATATAACCGATTGGTCACTTTAAATGACGGAGTTCCGCAGGAAGGTCAGCAATGGGGCGATGAATTCGGAATTGAAGTGGATCAGAATTCGGTTGACAGGGTTGAAATTCTAAAAGGACCGGCATCACTGATTTACGGCTCTGATGCACTGGCGGGGGTAATTAATCTATTGCCCGAAAAGCCTCTGCCGGAGGGCGAACTAAAAGGCGATTATCTGGTAAATTATCAGACCAATAACGGACTGATAAACAATTCACTCCATCTGGCAGGAACTCAAAATGGCATCTCATGGAGCGGAAGGCTTACAGATATTATGGCACACTCCTACCAAAATCCGAATGATGGCTATGTCATCAATTCACAGTTCAGTAATATCGCGTATGATGCCACAGTTGGAATTCACAGAAGTTGGGGATTTTCGCAGTTGCACTTTAGTTATTTTGAGTTGCAGACGGGTATTGTTGATGGTACGCGTGGCCCGAATGGTGAATTGCAAAGGAATATCGCTATTAATTCGCATGATGGAACGATGGACAGCGCTATTTATGTTGATCCAACAAACCAGGAAAAAAAATCATATACGCCTTTCGTGATCAACCAGTTGGTACAGCATACTAAACTGGTTTGGGACAATGATTTCAAGGCTGGTGAAGGAGATATCATCGCGCGTTTTTCATGGCAACGTAACCAACGCCAGGAAAACAACGACCCCACGATTCCTGACATTTCTGATATCTATTATTACCTGAATTCTTATACTTATGACATCCGTTATGAGTCACCAAACAAGAACAACTTCAACTATGCCATTGGGGCCAACGGGTTGTACCAGGATTCTAAAAACCTGGGAACATTGCTATTGATACCGGAATATACTTCATTCAGTAATGGTGTTTTTGCCATTGCCAATAAAAAGATTGACAAACTCACACTTAGTGCCGGTATCAGGTATGATGACAGGCTCTTTACCGGTCATGATTCATGGATCGATTCTTCTGAAGCTCCGGTTGCTGCCAACACACCCGGTGCACTACATCGCTTCACGGGATATACTTCCAACTTTAGTGGTATCTCCGGAAGTATTGGAGGCACTTACAACTTTACCGATAATTTAGACCTGAAGGTGAATGCTGCAAGAGGTTTCCGTGCGCCTAACGTAGCCGAAACGGGTTCCAACGGTATACATGATGGCACAGTAGTATATGAAATAGGAAACCCAAACCTTCAACCTGAACAAAGCCTTGAGTTTGATGTAGCTCCCGGGTATCACAACAAAAACTTTAGTTTCGAAGTGGATCTATTCAGCAATACCATTAACAATTTCATTTACGCAAAAGCCAAACTGGATGCCAACGGGCACTTGCTATATGACAGCAGTACAGCCGGTTTCGGGCCTGCACCGGTTTTTGAATATACACAAACCAATGCCGTAATGACTGGTGGCGAAGCCATGCTTGACATCCATCCTATAGCAATAAGCTGGTTCAATTTTTATGCTGCTTATAGTGTGGTAAATGCGAAGCTCCAAAATGTACCCGACTCTATTCAATATCTGCCATTTGTACCACCAGCCAGGCTGCAGGCAGCGGTAACAGTCACTGCCAAAAAACTAAGCAAAACATTGCACAATGCCTATTTCAGGTTTGGTTTTCTACATAGTTTCGAGCAGAGCGACATTTATCTGCAGTCCGCTATTTATACCGGACTGAACACAGTAGAGACTCATGCTGAGTATCTCGCAAGTCGTGCACCAACTGCTGGTTACACTCTATTAAACGCGGGCATTGGTAGCGATATCCTTTCAAAAGACGGCCATAAAATATGCTCTATATATATTTCCTGCGACAACCTTGCAAACGTAGCATATATGGATTATATGAGTCGTTTTAAATACTATCCTGCCGATTATTCAACCAATCCACCAAGGGTTGGTGTCTACAACATGGGACGGAATTTCAGTTTTAAATTATTGATTCCGATTGGATAAAGATTTTTGATAGTTGGGGAGACGAAAAAGGGGCAACCTGGGAGGGTTGTCCCTTTTTTATTAACCTTTATCTACTGCTTGATTATCTTATAATTGGATGTTTCACCATTTTGAGAAACAATGTTTACCAGATAAAAACCTGCCGGGTAATTGCTCAGATCAAAAGATGACATTGCCCCATTATTTGATAAATAGGTATTTAGCAATTGACCGACTTCATTATAAAGAGCAATTGATGTGATTCCGGGCGGCGCCGATCCCGACGTTTTGATACATAATTTGTCTTTTATGGGATTTGGATAAACAATAAACTGATTATCCGCTGAAGTATTATCTTCAATTCCGGAAGTGTGTCCAATACTGATATCGTAATCCTGAGTGGAACCCGCAGAGCCTAATCCGTAGGGACTTAACGTTCCTCCAAGAGCCAATCCAACCCAATCATATCGGACTCTAAGCCTATGGATACCAATTGGCGTACCGGAAGGAATATAAATCGTACCAGCTGCCGAATAACAAGGGTCACTAACAAACAATCTTTCTGCTTCAGAAAATTCGCTATCATTATTCAGATCTATCCAGAGAGCGAAGGTTCCAGTCAGGCCAGCGTAATTAGCACCGCTCATGACATCCGACATGTAAACCGAGTAACCTTCTCCCGGATCCATCCTTGTAGAAAACTGACTATCAATGTAGTATGAATAACAAATACTATCACACCCTGATTGACTATTTACAAGCGTATTAATCCTAAATACGTCAATATAGAGTATATTGTACATGTCTTCAGGCTCAAATGGCATTCCGTAAATTAAAGGATGAGGTGCATGTTGAGTAATGTTCACAATATAATCCTGGGTATAACCATCATCAGAGCTATCACATGGTCCATTTCCGCCGCATACGATCCTAAGTCTTCTCTTACCAATGAAATTTACATTATTTGGTATTTTTATCTGGCGGTAAACACTTCCTTCATATAAAGAATCAATCATAATCTGTTCCGAAGTATCGAATGTTCCGTCATCATTATAGTCAATCCAGGCTCTCCACCAACCAAACGAGTGTTGCCCACCACCCGTAACCGTAAATGAATAAGATTGGCCAATATTAAGGTTTGTAGTAAACCTTGATTCCGGATAAAATGCATAGCCTGTAGAATCAGGTGTTGCGTTAAAGTTCAAAAGTGTGCTGAATGCAAAATTGACAATTGGGTTAATCGATGCACCATTCTGGTGATAGGGTGTGCAATAATTTTGTGCAGCAACGGGTAAAGCAAATCCCATATAAATGAACAATGCAAAAAGTATTGATTTCATGGCATTTGAATTTTGTTTATTCAACAATTAACTTTTCTTCGCATTTATTTCCTGCTATAATGGATTGTAAAATGTAACATCCCGGGGCCAGTGGTTGCAAATTAATTCCAGCATTCCCTGATTTATCTGGTGTAGTTTTAATTGTTTTTACAATCCGACCGGTCAAATCATAAACCTTTGTACTCATAATTTTTATGTTTGGATCGCAAGTAATAGTAATAAATCCCGTTGTAGGATTAGGATAAACATTATAAGTACCCGGACCCGGTATTGGCGGTAAGGGCGGGAATGTTATTGAAATATTCTCTGAATCCCTGGAAAGAATAATCCTTCCTGTTTTCGGGATAGTCTGGTTGCATAAATAATCATAATGGTTCATGCTTCTGTAAAAGCTATCCGGTTCGAGATTGGAATTTATTTTAATAACAAAAACACTGTCATTAGCAGGAGGTATTATTTCAACTCCGGGAAGAATAAATTTCCCGTCACTTGTTTTTATAAAATTAGAAAACTGCAAATTATACCCGGGGCTTGGAAATAATTTTTGTTTCAGAATATTGCCGCTTTGATCAATTATCTCAAATTCAATACTTTGTCCGTCATTGTGACCGATTTTACCAGTATAATAAGCTATAAGACAAGTATTATCAGTCATAGAAATCATATCAATTGGATCCTCTTCAAGCAAAGTGTCTCCTATAAATTTACCCCATAATGCATTTCCATCAAAATCATATTTTATGAGATATAATGCGTCAATTGGGCCATAAAGATTACGTATTGCACCGAATGTCAGGTTATTTTTATCATTAGTTACAACGGTTGTATTAGCTTGAGACAAAATGTCGGAATTGCTATTATAAATGGAATTCCATAACTTCTTTCCTGTTGAATCGGTTTTATTCACCGCAGCTCTAATCCCACCGAAACCGGGATAAGGGTAGTAAACAAATCCAGTTGTCAATATATTATTTGATTGATCAATAATCATATTTTGAAAGTACAGGTTATCAAATTTTTGCCATTTGATAGCTCCAGTCGTATTTGTTCGAAAAACCCAGCTATTGTAATAATTTCCTAAAGTATCGTTACTAATTGAAACAAGAGCTGAAACTACAAAATCACCGTTCTTTAATTGTTTTATTGACCCACCGACAGAATTCTGATTAAGCTTATATATCTTGGACCATTCCATTTGTCCACAAGCATTTAATTTAAGCAGAAAAACGTCATTTGATGTATCAGTAGAATTTGTAGCGAGCACACCTGTTAAAGCCACGCCACCATCACTAGTACTTGTAATTCCATTCAAATATGGATAAATAAGATCTTTCCCAATTGTCTTTTGCCATAATATGTTGCCATTTACGTCTGTTTTTGAGAGCATAATATTATTTCCGTTCACCCCGAAAAACAAACCCTTATCATAAGATTCCGCAACAATACAAGTTGTAGAATTACTATTTAAATTAATAATTCGCGGCCAACCTTGTCCAAAACATTTACCCGAAAGACCAATTAATAGAAATATTAAGAAATACCTTCCCATAACAATACCAAAGATATTAAAAAATTAATATATTTGATACGCAAGCAATTTCGCGCCAGCCAATTCCTAATTCTTAATTCGTAATTCCTAATTGGTCTAATATCCATTTCCCCATTTCCTTTTTCCACATAAGGCCATTGTATTTGGCGATGAGTTCGCCGTTCCAGAATATTCTGATGGCGGGTACACCCATAATATCAAATTGGGCTGCAACCTCTTTGCTGCCATCTGTATCTATTTTTACAAGGCTCCAGGAATCAGAATTTTCTTTGGCAAGTTCATCGAGGATGGGTTCCAGTATCTTGCAGGGATCGCACCAATCGGCCCAGAAATCTACCAGGACAGGCTTGTTGAAACTTGGCTGGATGACAGTATTTTGAAATTCTTCATGGGTCATGGAGCAAAATTAGGGAATCCTTGTTTATGCAAATCCTCATTTTTTCAAAAACCAATCACAAATCCAAAATATTTCCATTTATAACTTATTGAATAAATATAAGATAGAAAATATTTTTCAGCTACACCCACCCACTTTGGGGTCCTGATATATATATATGTATGTAATTCCAGGAGTCAGCCTGCCTGTCAGCAGACAGAGGAACAGGAGCCAGGGAAGAAATGATCAATTATCAATTATCAATAAAATTATGAGTAAAAATACACAGAGTCGTATACGTATTGATCATTGGTAATTGATCATTGCAAAAGCCATTGCAACCTATTGCATTTTTATTGCAAAAACATTGCTGGTTTTATTGCTATAAAACTTATAAAATATTGAATATGAATATGATAAATGGGACAAGAGGGAGGGGTGCTAATGATCAATGATCAACTATCAATGATCAAATCCAAATATAGGTACAAAATGCAAAAGATAAATCGGCCTTTAAATACTGTACGCTTCGAAACAAATGGCCTTCCTGGCCATTTCCTATTGATCTTTTATTGTTATCTATTGATATTTGTCAAGGAGTTACGTCTAAGTATTTCAAAATCAAACTGATAAAAACCAAAAAAAATGAAAAAAACATGTTTATCAATCCAGAATGGTCAAGAAGGGCATTTTTTGCCATTTATCAATGGGAAAACAATAAAAACGGGGTTTTTAGAATGAGCCACCCCGTCCCGCAAGCGGGCCACCCCTCCATGAGTATGGAGGGGAATGCTGCCGCCAGATGGTTTGCGGATGTGAGTCTTCTGTCGAACTCATATGCGTCAGCAAAGTCCTCTCCTTTGGGAGAGGGTTGGGTGAGGCTCTTTCAATCTTTTTTTCTAATCTTTGCACATGCCTAATTCTGACATAACCATTTCATCGAAGCTCCCAGGTGTGGAGCAGAGCATTTTTTCGATCATGACTGCATTGGCAATGAAGCACAATGCGATCAATCTGGCACAGGGGTTCCCGGACTTTAATTGTCCGCCTCAGCTCATCGACTATGTAAACAAGTTCATGCACGAGGGCAAAAACCAGTATGCACCTATGCCTGGTGTATTACCATTACGTGAAAAAATTGCAGCCAAAACCGAAAAACTCTATGGCGCCAAATATGATCCGGATAAAGAGATAACCATTACCGCAGGCGCCACCCAGGCTATCTACGTGGCTATTTCTGCCATGATCAAATACAATGATGAAGTCATCATTTTTGAACCTGCCTATGATTCTTACCTGCCTGCTATTCTGATCAACAAAGGCACCCCAAAATACGTGCAACTCAATGCGCCTGATTATAAGATCAACTGGGAACAGGTAAAAAAACTGGTAAATGCCAAAACCCGGATGATCATCATTAATACACCACACAACCCGACGGGTATCACATTCTCCCCGAATGATATGGCGCAGTTACAGAAAATTGTGGCCAATAAAGATATCATCATCATCAGCGATGAGGTGTATGAACATATCGTTTTTGATGGCGGAAGGCATGAGAGCGTTTGCCGGTATCCGGAACTGGCCAAACGCAGTTTTGTAATTTCCTCTTTTGGGAAAACCTATCATACTACCGGTTGGAAAACCGGGTATGTTTTGGCGCCTAAAGAGCTTACAGAGGAATTCAGAAAGGTATATTCTTATGCCATGTTTTCGGCGTTTACACCAGTGCAATGGGCTTATGCTGATATCCTTGAAGATGAGGCGCATTATCTTGGTTTGAACGAATTTTACCAGAAGAAAAGGGATTTATTTTTAGATGCGATTTCAGGTACTAAATTTAAGCCGATTGCATGTCAGGGTACTTATTTCCTTTGTGTGGATTACAGCGCCTACAGCAACGAGCCAGATAGGGCCATGGCAGAAAGGATCACCAAAGACTACGGGGTAGCTTGCATACCTACTACTGCATTCTATCACAACAAAGTAGACCAGAAAATACTTCGCTTCTGTTTTGCTAAAAACGAAGATACCCTCATTGAAGCCGGAAAACGTTTATGCAAGATCTGAAAATTGCATTGGTTCAGGCCCAATTGCATTGGGAAGATATTGACGCCAATCTCAGTATGTTTGGCAAAAAGATCAATGCCATTACAGAACATGTAGACATTATCGTCTTACCTGAAATGTTTTCGACAGGCTTTTCTATGAGCCCTTCCAAGCTGTACGAAACAATAGATGGGAAGGCAGTGAACTGGATGAAAGCTACTGCGGCACAAGCCAATGCAACAATAACCGGGAGCCTGATCATTGAAGAAAACGGACATTATTATAACCGCCTGATCTGGATGCGTCCTGATGGTAGTTTTGAAATTTATAACAAAAGACACCTCTTTTCCATGGCTGGAGAAGAAAAGGTATTCAGTCCGGGAGACAAAAAACTGATCGTAACAGTAAATGGCTGGAAAATATGCCCGATGGTGTGTTATGATCTTCGTTTCCCGGTATGGATACGAAATGTCGAAAATTATGATGTACTGCTTTTTGTAGCCAACTGGCCGGATAAAAGAATTGAGCATTGGCGAAAATTATTGCAAGCCAGAGCTATTGAAAACCAATGCTTTGTAGTGGGTGTCAATTGTGTCGGCAAAGATGGAAATGATATTGACTATTCCGGTAGAAGCATGTGGGTCAATAGCCAGGGAGAAATCCAGGATGAAATTATCCACGAAGAAAAAACGATCATAGCCACCCTGAATGAAGACTCATTAATATTTACAAGAAGGTATATGCCGTTTCTGGATGATAGGGACTCTTTCGAGATAAAGGCGTCAGGAAACAGGGGTCAGGGGTCAGAGCTTGCGCCTGATGCCTGACCCCTGTCTCCTGACGCCTAGTTTATAAAATCAAACTTCCTTAACAATTTCAATGTCGTTTCGAAATCTTTAGGATAAGGAGCATTGACAATAAATTCTTTGCCCTCCGGATATTCAAATTTCAGGGAATAAGAATGCAAGGCGGCACGGCCCATTATCGGTGATTCTTCTTCGTCTTTGTTCGGGTTGTATTTCCGTTTTACCTGCGACAAAAAGAAAGGCTTACCCCCATAAAGCACATCCCCTACCAACGGGCAACCAACCGCTGTTAAGTGCGCCCTTATCTGGTGAAAACGTCCGCTAATGGGCTGAGCCTTAATAAGTGTATAATGTTTAAAGTGTTCAATAGTATCCACAATAGTTTCAGCGCGTTTGCCTTCTTTTTTGTCAACAACAGCTCTGAAGGTTCCTTTTTTTGTAAGCGGAAAATTGATCATGGTATTTTCAAATTTCCTAACCCCTTCCACAATGGCATGATACTCTTTATGGATCTCTCTTTTTTGAAACATGATCGAAAAGGTCCTGTAATCATCTTCTGATTTGGCAGCAAGGATTACTCCGCTGGTTTCTTTATCGAGCCTGTGACAAAGCATTACCTGCGGGCAATATTTTTTCGCCATATCAAATAGGCTTACGCCCCCCGGTGCATTGTCTTTTTCAGAAGTAATGCCGGTTGGTTTGTTGAATACAATGATACGATCATCCTCGTAGAGGATCAGATCTTTAATTTGTAGGGTTTTCATGTTTAATGGATAAGCTGTTCTAATTTTTTGTCCAGCTCTTTGCCGTAAATATTTTTTGCTACGATCCTTCCAGTCTTATCAATCAAAAAACTGACAGGCACGTCACTGATCACATAAGTCTGCGCACCTGCAGATCCGAAGCCGAGCAGGTCTGAAAGATTGATCCAGTTCATATGATCATCCTTTATTGCTGTAACCCAATCATCTTTCTTTTTATCAACAGAATAGCTCACAATTTCGAAACCTTTGTCCTTGTATTTTTTATACAGCTTTTCAAGGTGTGGATTCTCATCACGGCTTTTGGTACTATACTGTGCCCAGAAGTTTAAATAAACAACTTTACCCTTCAGTGATGACAACTTAATTGTTTTCCCATCAGGTGTTTGAGAAATAATTTCAGGAGCAAATTTTCCAGGTTCAACTACTTCATACGTGGCAACTTTGTCATGCAAAGACTTATAAAATGGTGTATTGGCGTACCTGTGCTCCATTTTTTTATCAAGGCTTTTCAAAAATTCAAAATTATCAATCGGATCCAGGTAAACAGCCGCAAGAAGCGTCACGTATGAAGTATCAATTTTATTAATATACTTCATCAATGAAGCTCTTTTTTCAATATTAATTTGTTTGTATTGTTCCACCCGCTTTTCAAGAAGACGCGTATATAAAGGCATGTCATTTTTGGCGGTTTTTAATTTGTCTTCAATAATCATTTTTTTGGCGTTGGCATCATTCAGGATATTGAAAACCTCCTCAAGTTGCAGAGATTCAGGCGATCCATATACTTTGTAATCTTTTGGGTTTTCAAGCACTATGGTAAAGTCTATGGTATCGTTAGGCCTTACGATAAACTGGATATTTCCATTTGGCAAACGAAGTTGCAGCAACAAAGGCCCCGAACATTGTCCGTTAAATCCAAACCTTCCTTCACTGTTGCAGGCCTGCACAAATAATGGTTTTATATTAGTACCCGGCTCAAGCTCGTCGAGGGTAATGTTACCACCTTCGCCGTGTATCAAGACTCCGCCGATATAATAAGGATATTCCTGCGCTGGTGCCTGGCCTGCACTTTTAGCACTGTCCTTTGTAGCTACCACCGTATTTTGAACCGCATTTTTTCCGGTGGCTGGTAAGCTACTTGTAGGAACCGAGGTAACCACTTTACCGGCCTGGTCTTTGATGATGGTAACACCACTATCGGTTCTTATAGTATCATAACCGGCTGTATCGGTTTTCGCATCCTTACGATTGCTGGAACAGGAAAAAAACAGCGCAGTTGCAAACACGCATAGCAAAGCAATACTTCTCATTTTGGCAAATTCTAACTGCAATATAGCATTTTTTTTTACAGCCCGCAAAGCTACGAAAATTCTTTACCCCTAAAATACGTGATATTAACCATAAACAAGCCATATTTGCGCATGGCTGGAGAACACTTTAAGCGTGGTTTTGCTATTTACCTAAAAGTAGAAAAGGGATTGTCTTCCAATACAGTAGAGGCATATCTTGATGATGTGGACAAGCTTTTCGCTTTTCTGGACTCAGTCTATCCCGGACTTTCCATACAATCTGTTAAGTTAGAGCAGCTTTCTACCTTTATCAACCAGATCGTTGAGATAGGATTAAGTGCAGCCAGCCAGGCAAGGATCATCTCCGGGATCAAGAGTTTTTTCACTTATCTGCTTACCGAAAATATTACCCAAAGCGATCCATCAGAACTGCTGATTACGCCAAGACTCAAAAGAAAACTACCGGACGTACTAAGCGTGGAAGAAATAGATACGATCTTTCAACAGATTGACATGAGCAAACCGGAAGGTCAACGAAACCGCGCGATGTTGGAGACATTGTACAGCAGCGGCTTGCGGGTATCAGAACTCATTGGCTTACAGACCTCACACATCTATTTTGATGATGGCTTTTTACGAGTAATTGGAAAGGGAAACAAAGAACGCCTTGTACCCATTGGCGGCGAAGCATTGAAACACATTTCATTATACGCTCAATATGTTAGAGTACATATCCCTATCAAGCCCGGATTTGAAGGGATTTTCTTTCTGAATAAAAACGGAAGAAAGCTGAGTCGTGAAATGGTATTTATGGTCATTAAAACCCTGACAGCAAAAGCAGGCATCGAAAAAAATGTTCACCCACATACGTTCCGTCATTCTTTTGCAACCCACCTGGTAGAAGGCGGCGCTGACCTTCGGGCTGTACAGGAAATGCTTGGCCATGAATCCATTACAACTACTGAAATATATACCCATCTGGACCGGAATTATTTGAAAGAAGTAATAAGCAGGTTTCATCCGAGGAGGTGAGACAGTCATCAGTCAACAGTTAGCAGTCAGCAGTAAAGAGAGTTTGAGGGTATGCTTGCCAACTACTAACATTACAGGTGTGATACTTGTTGTTGGCACATGTTGGTAATAGCCGTCATTGCGGACGGCTTGAGCTTGCCTCAGCCCGATCCGCAATCCCGTTGAATTAAGAAGCCAAGCTAAAAATAAAATTCATAAATAATGTTTAACTTTGATATGTCTTTTTATCACTCAGATGAAAAAGAACGTATCATATCTAATATTAATTGCGCTAATTGCATTTCAGTGTAAAAAGCCGGATTCTGCAAGCCAGCTCCCGCCTATTACCACCACAGGAGCCAATACTTTTGGATGTTTGGTAAACGGGAATGTTTGGTTGCCCTATTATGAAGGTTGGAGTACACAAATAAATGCTTTAGCTATAACTGCAGAGACCAAAAATTATGCTTTTAATGAAGTGCAGATTTTCGCCGCTGATACTAAACAAAGTGAAAATTCAAGATTATATCTTACCATTGATGGGATTAAAGACACAGGCTATTACCACATAAGTAACTATTTAAATGAGGGTATGGTATTCTTTAGTACTGATAATGAACAATTTGAGCCATTTGATACTTTTGGTTTGGTTCACATTATCAAATGTGACACAATCAATAAAATTATCTCTGGCACGTTTTCATTTATTGGGTATACTGATCCAAATCATACGATTGCTAAAACGGCATCCATTACAGACGGCCGCTTTGATATGCATTATCCACTAATAATGCACTTTAAGACAAATTAATATGGATTCCGAATAGGCTCCTGCTCTTCGGGATATGCCATATGAAATTCATGAATATTAGGATTTGCAATCTGCTCAAATAACAACACTCACCATCAAAACTTTAACACAATTCTTATCGGTAGTTGGTAATGAGCTTCTTTGAAGTACGGAGGTCGGTCACGGGATTGCGGATCAGGCTGAGGCAAGCTCAAGCCGTCCGCAATGACGCCTTTAGGATGATCCAGATGTTTGCCAACATTGCCAACATTTGGAGTAACACCTGCAATGTTGGTATGTTGGTAGCAAAAGTAAATATATCTCAACCCATTGAAGATTCTGATCAAAATTCAAATACATTCTTCTCAAAGTAAAATCTCTGATACATTTCTATCTCCTGATACTATCAACCATCTTTAGTGGTACATGGTCAATCAATTTTTATTTGACATTATCACAATGATTTTCCCTTGATCATCAAAAAATTTTATAGCTATTATAAAACGGACCTCGGATTAATAAATACATAATAGATTATGTAAGTAATAGAGAATAGAACTGTTTTTTATATACATATATAGTGAGATGGCAAAGTGGGTGGGTCAACCTCAAAAATAGTCTATAACTCGCAGATAATCATAGCTAAAAAGTTATCCACAATGTCGTCACTTTTGCAACAGGAATCAGGAGTCAGGGGTCAGGAAAGAGAATCAACCTCAGCACGAATTATTACCAACTACCAACATTAGGGATGTTAATGTTTTGTTGGTAGGTGTTGGTAAAATAGGAGTCGGGCATCAGTGGCAAGTCCAAACAATGAAAACAAAGAGAGTAACACTTGTTTTGTTGGTATTGCTGGTAGTATTGTTATTGATGACTAGTTACAATACCAGCATCGGAAACAAACACGTAACACCCGCCATGTTGGTAGTTAGCAAGGAATAATCTTAAGCTCACATTACCGCTGACTGACGACCGCTGACTGCTTATACTTTCCCAAATTTCTCTATTTTTGTCGAATGAAGCACCGGCTAACTCTGCAACTTAATAACTTAACAACTTAATAACTTAATAACTTTTAATGAGCAACATCATCGAAGCCGTTAATATCTCCAAAAGCTATGCGCGAAAGGAGGCATTGAAAGACATCAATCTTTCTGTGCCCACCGGCAGTGTGTATGGACTTCTGGGGCCTAACGGCGCAGGAAAAACTACTTTCATCCGAATCCTGACCCAGATCATCGGGCCGGATTCCGGGCAAATATTGCTTAATGGAAAACCCATGGAACGCTCTGATATTGAGCATATAGGATATATGCCTGAAGAACGGGGGCTTTATAAGAAAATGAAAGTCGGCGAGCAGGTGGAATATTTTGCCAAACTAAAGGGAATGACCTCAAAAGAAACCACAGATGCCATCCGGTATTGGTTTAATGTGTTCGACATTAAAGACTGGTGGAACAAAAAAACGGACGAACTTTCTAAAGGGATGCAACAGAAGGTGCAGTTTATAGTTACGGTCATTCATAAGCCTTCACTTATTATTCTGGATGAACCCTTTTCCGGTTTCGACCCACTGAATGCGGAACTGGTTCTTGAAGAAATTTTGAAACTTCGCGACCAGGGTGCCACCATCATACTTTCCACCCATCGTATGGAATCCGTGGAGGCTCTTTGTGACCATATTGCGCTTATCAATAACTCACACAAAGTTGTTGAAGGCAAGGTTATTGACATTCGTAACCAGTTCAAGGAAAATATGTATGAGCTGAATATCCAGGCAAAAGCTGATTCGTTGAATCTCAGCAATTGGGGTTATGAGGTCCATAGTACCGTGCAACAAAATGATGGAAATACAACCCTGCAGTTCACAGTGCCAAAAGGAGCTGCATCGAATGATATTTTACAACATTTTATTCCGGTCGGCCAGGTGAACTCTTTCAGAGAAGTATTACCTTCTATTAACGACGTATTTATTAAACTGGTAAAGGGAGAAAGCAAATGAACAAGATAGCATTAATCATTCAGCGCGAATATATTACAAGGGTCAGGAACAAGACATTTATGCTGGTGACATTACTGGCGCCACTGGTATATGGCTTGCTCATTATGATACCTATACTCACATCCAAATATGCAAATTCCAAAAAGGTGGTTGCGGTAGTGGATGAGAGCGGGAAATTTTCAAACTTATCTGTTAATGATAATAATCTCGTGATCTACAACCCACATCAAACAATGGACCAGGTAAAAATGGCCTACAAAGCCGGGGATAGCGATTTTTATATCCTTCATATCCCACAAAATTTTGATGTATACCACCCGTCGGGCATTGAACTTCTTTCCAGAAAAAATGCCGGTGTCTTTTTTAAAGGAACTGTTGATACTGTATTGGAACACCAGATCCGCAACATGCGAATGGAAGCCATGCATATCCCAAAAACAACCATTGACTCACTGCATAGTGAGGTTGATGTAAGCGTTCGTAAAATTACCGACAAAGGAACTGAAGCAAGCAATAGCGGCGCTACAACAACAATAGCGATTGCGAGCGGTATCCTCATATATATGTTTATTTTTCTGTACGGCAGCATGGTGATGCGTGGAGTTCAGGAGGAAAAACAAAGCCGCGTGGTTGAAATTGTGATCTCATCTGTCAAGCCTTTTCAATTAATGATGGGCAAGATTATTGGTATCGCTATGGTTGGACTGACACAGGTATTGATATGGGTAGTGCTGACATTTATAATTACAAGTATTGGCGGACAAGCACTTGGTGGACATCATGCTGCAGAACAAATGGCTTCAAATCAAGGTGGCCAAAAAATGGAAGCCATGCAAAATGCCATGTCAGCCCTCAGTACATTACCTATTGGATTAATAGTAACTATGTTCTTATTTTATTTCATTGGAGGGTACCTTATATACAGTTCATTTTTTGCAGCAGCCGCATCAGCAGTAGACAGCCAGGCGGAAATGGGCCAGTTTGTGCTGCCCATTTCTTTACCAATCATCGTTTCTATGGCCTCTATATCTACCATAGTTCAAAACCCGGATGGGCCTTTTGCCTTCTGGATGTCTATGGTGCCGCTTACCTCACCTATCGTGATGATGGCGAGAATACCTTTCGGCGTACCGGTCTGGCAATTAGTGCTTTCTATGGCAATCCTTATAGGATCATTCATTTTATCTGTGTGGCTCGCAGGCAAAATATACCGGACAGGTATCCTGATGTACGGCAAGAAAACAAGCTGGAAGGAACTTGGGAAGTGGCTTTTCTACAAGTAAGGAATCAGGAGTAAGTGGTACGTGGTAAGTGATAAATGGCAAATAACAGTTGATGTCTTATAGTGAAGAGTTGGTAAATAGAGTAAGAGAAACGCTGCAGGATTTGCCGGATGTGGAGGAAAAAAAGATGTTTAAGGGATTGACCTTTATGGTGAATGGCAAGATGTGCGTTGGTGTGAGCAAAGACAGGCTTATGTGCAGGATAGATCCGGAAATACATGATGAGGCTGTTGAAAAACCCGGGTGTACAACAGTGACTATGGCTCGCAAACCCTACAAAGGCTTCGTTTATGTGGATGAATCCGAAGTAAAAAGCCAAAAAGATCTTGATTATTGGATCGGACTGGCGCTGGAGTATAATCCGAGGGCAAAGGCGACTGCGAAGAAAAAGAGTTAGAATTGATTTGTGACCACGAAGTGGTCAAATGTTTATAGAAAACAATGTCAGAAAATTCTTCGACCCCTCCGGGGTCGTACATTCACATTGGTAACATTTTCTATAGACGTTAAATCCCTTCGGGATTATAAATCAAATAATTTACGAGGCTACCCCTAATCCATCAACCGGGCGGTCTTGATAAGACCCGGAATATCTGAAAGGGTGATGTCCCTTCCCTTAGATTCAATGAGGTTTTCGTCTTTAAGTTGGGCAAGCGCGCGGATCACAACCTCTTTGGCGGCGCCAACCATGGCAGCAAGGTCTTCCCTGCTTAAATATATATCAAGGGTTTTGCCATCTTCACGGGTTCCGTAAGTTTCTTTCAGGAGCAGAATAAGCTCAGCCACACGCTCTTTCACGCTCTTGGTGGCTATATCTACACGTTTTATTTCGCTTTGGTCCAGGTCCTGCGACAATAAACGCATCATTTGCATGGATATTTCCGGATTGCTGTTCAGTATCTCGAAAAAGATCTTCTTAGGTACATAACCGATCATCGTATCTTCTAAGGCTACTGCAGTAGCATGATATTGTTGCCCGGCTAATAAGGCGCGATATCCGATCACATCCAGTTTGCCGGCAAGACGAACAATCTGCTCTTTGCCCCCATCACCAAGTCGCACGATCTTTACTTTGCCGGAAATAACACAGAAAAGGCCATTGGCATGTTCGCCTTCATTAAAGATATTATCGCCTTTCTTAAATGACTTTCGGCCTTCCCCATTGGGCATATCCCTGCGAAGCAATTCATGAAAAAGAAAAGCCGAGCGGCTGCCGAATTCACCGTGTTTGTGAGAAGGTTCTGTCATTTTAGATACCAGTAGATGCCGATATTAACCGCAAAAATACAAAATTAATTCTGGACACGAATTAAAAAAGAGCGGAGAGCGAAAGAGCGAAGAGTGGCGATTCCGAACATAATACCAACATTCATAACAAAGACAGTAACACTTTTTGGTGTTGGTATTGGTAGGTAATGGCAGAGTCATCCCCCTGCCCTCCGCCCGGCCAGGCCATTCGGACGGGCCTTCAAAGGGGGGAGGCTAACGCCTGATTGTTTGCTTAGAAGATACCCTTCTCACTTTTCACTTCTTACTTCTCACCTTTTACTGTTGACTGACGACTGACGACTGTTGACTGAAAAATGACTACCTTTGCCGTTCTTTTAATTATCCATGAGTAAAATTGTTGCCATTGTAGGAAGGCCCAATGTTGGGAAATCAACGCTATTCAACCGCCTGATCGGTGAAAGAAGGGCTATTGTTGATGATGTAAGCGGTGTGACCCGCGACAGACACTATGGCGTATCTGAATGGATAGGCAAGGAATTCGTGGTAGTGGATACGGGTGGCTATGTAGCCAATTCATCAGATTATTTTGAAACAGAAATAAGGAAACAGGTTGAAATCGCTATTGCAGAAGCCGATCTGCTTCTTTTTATGGTTGATGTGGTTGTCGGGATCACAGATGAGGATGAAACATTTGCAAGGGTTTTGCGCAAAAGCAAAAAACCGGTCCTCATGGTCGCCAATAAAGTTGATAATTTTGACAGAGCTGTAGATGCGGCTATCTTCTATAAATTAGGCTTCCCGGAATTGTTTACGCTTTCTTCAGTGAGCGGATCAGGAACCGGAGAGGTTCTTGACAGGGTTATTGAACTCATCCAGCCGGAAACAGATGAAGAATCAGAAGAGGAATCACTGCCAAAACTAGCCATCCTTGGAAGGCCAAATGTTGGGAAATCAACCCTTTTGAATGTTCTTGTCGGCGAAGAACGTAACATAGTTTCTCCAATTCCCGGTACCACCAGGGATACAATCCATACCCATTATAATAAGTTCGGTAAAGAGTTTTTGCTGATCGATACCGCTGGTATCCGTAAAAAAGGCAAAGTAACAGATGATATTGAGTTCTACTCCGTCATGCGGGCCATCAAGGCCATGGAGGAGGCAGATGTGACCTTATTGGTGGTGGACGCCATAGAAGGCATGGAGGCGCAGGACACCAATATCTTCGCACTGGCTCAAAAACGACATAAAGGCATTGTGATCCTGGTGAACAAATGGGACTTGATCGAAAAAGACACCAAAACGGTGGAAGCTTTCCAAAAAGGCATAGAAGAGAAGATTGCACCTTTCACTGATGTGCCTATACTATATGTATCTGCACTGGAAAAGACCAGGATCTTCAAAGCCGTAGAAATTGCCCTGGAAGTGTATGAAAACAGGCGTAAGCGTATTCCAACTCATGACCTGAACGAAGTGATGCTGAAAATCATTGAAGCCTATCCTCCCCCATCGGTCAAAGGAAAGTTTATCAAAATAAAATACGTGACCCAGGTACAGTCTAAAACGCCGGGATTTGCATTTTTCTGTAACCATCCGCAGTATATACGAGAGAGTTACAGGCGTTACCTCGAAAATCAGTTGCGCGAAAAATTCAACTTTACAGGTGTTCCTTTGTCTTTATTCTTCAGAAAAAAGTAAAAAAAATTTGTTTGTGTTCATTTTTTCTTAATTTTGTGCCGATTTGGAGCCAAACATGTACCTGAATATGAAGAAAATCGGTTATGCCATAGCATTTTGCTTCATGGTAGGTATATCGGGCTGTAGTCAGAATGATGCAGGGACAAATAATAGTGGAAATAATGCTGCTAGCGGAACAAATACAAACAAAGATAGTTTGTTGAAAGCTGCGAGCAAGCTGAATGCCACTGACAGCGGTAAAGGAACGGTAAAAGACAGCACACCTAAATCACATTAATAACCAGTAACTAAAATTTACTCAATAAACTCAAACATTTTAATTTTACAAAAAAAGATGAAAAAACTATTAGCATTAGTTGTGATCGCAGGTTCCATCACTTTAGTATCTTGTGGAAACGGCGAGAAAAAAACAGATGACGCTGCTGCAGCAAAAATGAAAGCAGATTCTACAAGAATGGCAGATTCTACTGCAAAAGCTAAAGCTGCTGATTCAGCTACAAAAGCAAAAGCAATGATGGACACTACCAAGAAAGCAGCTGTAGATTCTACTAAGAAAGCAGACGCTAAAATGGACGCTAAAAAGAAATAAGGTAATCTGAAAACCTGATAGGGTTTTCATAGTTTTCCTTATCTATAAATAAAAAGAGCAATCCGACCGGATTGCTCTTTTTATTTATACCCATTCTAAAATAACACTCCTACCCTGCCGTTCTGGTATCTGAAACAGGATATGTTTCAAAACGAGACCTATTACTGATAAAGATCATGATTTGATTTGGTCAGATTTCAAGATTGGTTTCGCTAAATTTATATTAAATTTGCGGTCTTATTTTTAACAGAAAGTTCATGACAATAGCTTCAATTCAGGAAAAACAAAGTATTGTTGACAAACTCGCCCTCGCAAACGGGAAAGTTCACTGGAACCTGTCTCCGGCACAGTTGATAGAAAAAGCAATCAAAGCAGGTGAAGGTAAACTGTGTGAAAATGGCGCTTTCGCCGCAGATACAGGCAAATTCACGGGACGATCACCAAAAGATAAATTTATCGTAGCAGATGAACTCACCGAAAATTCAGTATGGTGGGGAGATATCAATATCAAATTTGATTCTGATAAATTTGACGCTCTCTATGAAAAAGTAACCAATCACCTCCTGGGCAAAGAGATATATGTGCGCGATTCGTATGCATGCGCAATGCCTGAATACCAGCTTAATATCAGGGTGATCACAGAATCAGCTTTCCAAAACCTTTTTGCCAGTAACCTTTTCCTTCGGCCTAAAGACGAAGAACTTGCAGACTTCGAACCGGAATGGCATATCATTGCTGCACCTAGTTTTGAAGCAGATCCGGCAGTAGATGGTACAAGACAAGGTAATTTTGCCATTGTGAATTTTACCAAAAAGGTTATCCTTATTGGAGGTACGGCTTATACTGGTGAAATTAAGAAAGGCATATTCTCCGTTCTGAATTTCGTACTTCCGCATCAGCGCGATGTGCTTTCTATGCACTGTTCTGCCAATGTGGGTAAGAAGGGCGATACTGCTATATTCTTTGGCCTGTCAGGCACAGGTAAGACAACCCTTTCTTCTGATCCTGAGCGTATGCTGATAGGCGATGACGAGCATGGCTGGACCAATGACAGCATTTTCAACTTTGAAGGTGGATGTTATGCCAAGGTTATTAACCTATCCGCAAAACATGAGCCTCAGATCTTCAATGCCATCAGGTTTGGTACCTTGCTAGAAAACATCAACTTTATTGGCAATACCAGGGAAGTTGATTATAAAGACGCAACAAAGACAGAAAATACACGTGCAGCTTATCCTATTAACTTTATTGATAATGCACTTGAGCCATCTGTAGGTAAATCCCCTAAAAATATATTTTTCCTTGCAGCTGATGCATTTGGCGTATTGCCTCCTGTATCCAGGCTAAGCAGGTCACAGGCTATGTATCTTTTCATGTCAGGCTATACCGCTAAAGTAGCCGGTACTGAAGCAGGGGTATTAGAACCACAACCAACATTCTCAGCTTGTTTCGGAGCTGTTTTTCTTCCATTGCACCCCGCAAAATACGCGGAAATGCTTGGCAAAAGAATGGATGAAAACGATGTCAAAGTATGGCTGATCAATACCGGATGGACCGGGGGTGCTTATGGTGTGGGCGAAAGGATTTCACTTCCATATACAAGGGCATTAATAAATGCGGCGCTTTCCGGAGAACTGGATAAGTGCCAATATTCTACAGATCCTATTTTTGGTTTTGAAATTCCTGATAGTTGCAAAGGCGTACCTTCAGAAATGTTGATTCCTTCAAATACCTGGGCAGATAAAGACGCGTATACCAAAAAGGCAAAAGAACTGGCAGGCTTTTTCGTAAAAAACTTTGAAAAATATGCTGCTCATGCCAGCGATGAAATAAAGAGCGCAGCTCCTAAGGCAGATTAAGATGATTTATAAGTCCCAACGGGACGACATGTTGGTAGAAAAATACGATACCCTTTCTAAAGTGCCGGAGGAACGAAATTATTATCGCCATTAAAATTTCGTTCCTATGGAACTTAAAAACCTCTTGAATCCTTTTTCTACCAAAATTCCGTCCCTAAGGGACTAAAAAGAATTCTATTACCAAATAATGAGCCGAAACGGAAGAATATTAGTAGCCATGAGTGGCGGTATAGATAGTACCGTTGCTGCAGTCATGCTCAAAGAGCAAGGCTACGAGGTTATTGGCCTTACCATGAAAACATGGGACTATGCCACTTCGGGCGGTAATAAAAAAGAAACCGGGTGCTGTTCACTTGATTCCATTAACGATGCCAGGGCGGTTGCCGTAGCTCATGGCATTCACCATTTTATCCTCGATATCAGGGATGAATTCGGTGATTATGTCATTGATAATTTTGTAGATGAATATATGGCAGGACGCACGCCAAACCCTTGTGTGCTTTGCAATACCCATATCAAATGGTCAGCACTTTTAAAACGTGCAGATAAACTGGACTGTGAATTTATTGCCACGGGGCATTATGCCAAAAGCAGGCTTGAAAATGGCAGATATGTAATTTCTAAAGGCGTTGATACTTCTAAAGATCAAAGCTATGTATTATGGGGCCTATCTCCTGAAAATCTGGCCAGAACCATGCTCCCATTGGGCAAATACCGTAAAACAGAGATCAAAGAACTGGCGCTTAGCTGGGGATATGATGATCTGGTGAAGAAAAGCGAGAGCTACGAAATTTGCTTTATTCCTGACAATGATTACCGGTCTTTTCTGAAAAGAAAAATAGATAACCTCGAAGAACTCGTAGATGGTGGTGATTATGTATTGACTGACGGTACCATTGTTGGCAAGCATAAGGGATATCCTTTTTATACAATCGGGCAACGTAAAGGACTCGATATTGCTTTTGGCAAACCTATGTTTGTTGTTGAAATTGACCCCGCATCGAACAAAGTCGTATTGGGAGAAGAGCATCATTTACAAAGACGGGGCATGCTCGTTAAAAATATCAATCTTCAAAAATATGCATCCATCCCAACCGAAGGAATGGATGTGGTAACCAAGATCAGGTACAAAGACAAAGGCGCCATGAGCCTCATAACGCCCGAAATAGATGGAAACGGTATGAATACTGTTTTTTATCATGGCGTAAATGCTATTGCCCCCGGACAAAGCGCCGTGTGGTACGAAGGTGATGACGTTATTGGTGGCGGGCACATTTACAGAAGCTTCGACGTAGAATAATTTCTAAAGTCGCCCACCTCTCAAAGGCATAATTTTTGCTATTTTTGAAAACTTATGCTCAAAATCCGGAAATCATATTTCTCAATAAACAGGCTGATTGTTTTTGCTTCGGTTCTTGTTTTATTGGCTTCATGCAAACCTGATAAGATCAAAGTTTATTCCAGTTTCTACCAGTATTATCCTTTGGCAGTCGGCAATTATCAAATTTATAATGCTGACTCGATCAAGTATTTCAATAGTTTACTATCTGTAAAGCCACCTGATACCATCCGGTACCAGGTGATGGATTCTATTCAATCTAAATTCATTGATGGAACCGGGCAAATTTCTTACCGGGTCCAGGAATCAGTTCGTAAAAATTCATCTTCTGCCTGGAAAATAGTTCGGGCTTTTTCAAGAAGTATCAATGATCGGAATGCCCAGGAAGTGGATGGAAACAACAGGTATATAAAAATGATATTCCCGGTGGCACAAAACAGTAACTGGAATCCTGATTTATATAATACGACCGATAGCGCCCATATAATTTCTGCGAAATACACGCAGGTCCATGTACCGTATTCTATCCAACCTTTGAATTTTGATTCAACAGTCGTGGTACAACTCCAATCAGACACCAATCTTATCACATATATCATTAATAATGAAAGGTATGCAGCCAGAATAGGTCTCATAGGAATTGAACACGATTCCGTATTTAATATTGTTGATAGCATCAATGCCCCACCGGCTATTTCAGGATTCAGGTTCAAACAAACCCTTTCAGATTACGGTCCGAAAAAATAGCGATGAAAAAAGCAGGATTATTCTTTGCCGGAATGCTTGTCAGCTATTTAATTAAAGCCCAGATTGCTCCGCATACCTATTGGATACAATTCAGGGATAAAAATAATAATTCTTACAGTTTAAGCCGCCCGCTGGAGTTTCTGTCGCAACGCTCCCTGGACAGAAGGGCCAGGCAGGGAATATCTCTGGCCGAAAATGATCTTCCGGTTTCTACGCCTTATCTGGATAGCCTTCGTAAAATAGGCGGTAAAATATTGCTTACATCAAGGTGGCAAAATGCCGCAGTCGTTTATTCTCCCGATCCACTATTTATGTCGAAAGCCATAAAAATTTCTGTTGTTACAAATGCCACAAAAGTTTATAACCCTGGAATTGTTATTCATAAAGATCTTCAGAATATAAATAGTGGCGTTAATGCCATTGCCGAAACCAATAATATCCTGACCGCGCCAGATGTGATTACATCATCTCAATATGGTTATTCTTACAACCAGATTCATATGTTGAACGGGGATTTGCTTCAAAATGAAGGGTTCAGAGGGCAGGGAATGGTCATTGTGCAACTTGACGCGGGATTTAAAGGGGTTGATTCCCTGGACGCATTTGCATCAATAAGGAACAGAAATGGCATCCTTGGAACGCATAATTTTTTAACCGGGACTGATAGTGTTTATACCACCGATTCACACGGGATGTGGGTATTGTCTATGATGTGTGGAAATATACCAGGGCAACTTCAAGGAACGGCTCCTGATGCAGATTATTATTTATTTCATACAGAACAATCTGCTAGTGAAACCGAATCTGAAGAAACTACCTGGGTGGCAGGAATGGAACGGGCAGACAGTGTTGGAGCAGATGTTATCAATTGTTCTTTAGGCTATACAACTTTTGACGACTCCACGATGAACCATACTTATGAAGATATGGATGGGCATACGACCATTTGCAGTAAAGAAGCGAGCCTGGTTGCATCAAAAGGGATGATCCTATGCAATAGCGCCGGAAACAGTGGAACTTCTGCCTGGCATTACATCAGTGCTCCTGCTGACGCAGAAAATATTCTTACAGTAGGAGCAGTAAATCAGGATAGTATTATCCAGGGGTTCAGTTCCAGGGGACCGACTTATGATGGGCGCATTAAACCGGATGTAAGTGCACAAGGCAAAAATACTTATGCTGCATCAACTACCAATGGACAAGTTGAAGTAGTGAATGGAACATCATTAGCCGCTCCAATTATTACCGGACTTGCAACTTGTTTGTGGCAGGGATTTCCAAATAAAACCAGTTATGAAGTCATGGATGCGATAAAAAAAAGCGCCAGCATCTATGCTCATCCAAATGATTCCCTGGGTTATGGCTTACCTGATTTTTTTATTGCCCGGCAGATTTTGCAATTAGGAAATGAGAGAGAGAACTTCATTGCAAGTGCATTTCCCAATCCTTACAGAGACAATTTTCAGATAAGCTTTTATACTGCAAATGCACAAGAGGCTACCGTAATGGTTTACAGTGAGATCGGGCAGGTTTTATTTTCAAAAAAGGTTCAAACTCTTAATAATAATTTTACGTTTGTGACAGTGGATCAACCTCAGAAATTTCCTGGTGGGGTTTACCTGGTTTGCATCCAAACTGATGCAGCCACATTAGTTCAGAAGATGATCAAACAGTAAAAAAGTTGAACCTCGATTTTGTTGATTAAAAGATTTCTCGATTGGTGGATGAAGTATTAATCTGGTTAATTTTTAGACTGGTCTCAGCATGCGTCAGCTCATTCCCAAATTCTCAAATTCTCAAATCCCCAAATAGTCGTAATTTTGTAACCTTATGTCAACAGCAAACGAAAAAGTAAAGGTTCTTATCATCGGGTCAGGGCCTTCAGGATATACTGCCGCGATTTATGCAGCAAGAGCTGAATTAAAACCTGTTTTATATACGGGTATTCAACCCGGCGGTCAGCTTACCATCACCACAGACGTGGAAAATTACCCTGGATATCCGGATGGGATCATGGGACCACAGATGATGGAAGATTTCCGCAAACAGGCCGAACGATTTGGGACCGATATCAGGTTTGGCCTGGCAACTTCGGTTGATTTTTCTTCATGGCCATTGATGGTTACTTTTGATGAAGAACATGTAATTGAGGCCGAAAGCGTCATTATTTCTACAGGTGCATCTGCCAAATGGCTTGACCTGGAATCTGAACAACGATTAAATGGCCATGGCGTTTCTGCCTGCGCTGTTTGCGACGGCTTTTTCTTCAGGCAAATGGATGTGGCCATTGTTGGTGGCGGAGATACAGCTGCAGAGG
>Ga0206979_1013_pt1 | contig 37151 bp, 34 predicted proteins | sample Alteio_BWMinCont_19_FD_153463 | JGI IMG/M metagenome (GOLD analysis project Ga0206979, IMG submission 153463) | Enriched cells from forest soil in Barre Woods Harvard Forest LTER site, Petersham, Massachusetts, United States -... | ecosystem: Environmental > Terrestrial > Soil > Temperate forest >... | reverse complement strand
TCGGTCGCGAAATCGCGGATTTGCAGGATGTCGAGTTGCCAAACGCCGTCCTTCAACGCCTTGCCCGGCAAACTCATGCCGAGCGGACCCGGAAACATTTCGGGAAAAAGTGTGAGGATTTGAAACTTCATTCCTTCTCTTCCCGTGCGGGCTTGGTCGTCTGCGACCTGGCGGTTTCGATCCACCCATCCGGCGGATTGATAACGATACGCCCTTCGGGAATATCGACTGCCGGCACGCATTTTTTATCGAACGGGAGCATGAAAGCGCCGCCTTCCGGAGGTTGGATTTCGAGAAACGGGCCGCCGCCGTAATTATGGACCGCAATCACGTTGCCGCAGTTTTTGTCCTTGCCGTCAACCGCCGCGAGGCCGACGAGATCGGATTCATAGAATTCGCGCTTGGCGGTTTTCGGGAGGGCTGAACGCAATATGTAAAGCTTCGTATTGCGCAAGGCTTCGGCGGCGTCGCGGTCCTTAATACCTTCGAGCGCGGCGATAAAATAATTATTGGTCGCGCTTTTAAATTTGAATTTGAATTCACGATTGCCGGCCTCATCAGTGAGCGGTTTGTATTTCTTGATCGCCTCCGGCACGTCCGTGAAACTGCGCAAGCGCACATCGCCCTGCACGCCATGCGCGCCGGAGATTACGCCTACAAGAATTTTGCGGTCGTTGGTCATTTTTATCCCAATTCCGTCATTCCGGAAAATTTGCGTAGCCCCGTGTCGCGGCACGGGACAGGCTCCGCGGAGCAAATTTGTCCGGAACCCAGTCAGTCTTGCCAATAGAACTCTTGTCCAAACAAATCTCTTGCGGCACTGCCGACCGGGTCCCGGATAAATTTTCATTCGCCTACGGCGAAGTGAAAATTTTCCGGGATGACGTTGCTATTTAAGCCTGCGCTGCTTCCGCCGGCGCTTCCGCGGCGGGAGCGGCCTCCGCCTTCGGTTCTGCGGCGGCAGCGGCGGCCTTTTCGGCTTCGGCGGCTTCGAGCTTCATGCGCTCTTGCGTTTTCGCGCGAGGTGCCGATTTCTTCGGGGTTTCGCGGTATTCGAGCTTGGGACCGAGTTTCGCGGCGTGAAGGAACCGCGCGACGCGGTCGCTGGGCTGCGCGCCGTTCTTGACCCAATGCTTGATGCGTTCCTCGACCAGCGTCACGCGCTGCGGATTGTCGTTCTTGAGCATCGGGTTATAGGTACCGACCTTTTCGATGAAACGGCCGTCGCGCGGATAGCGGCTGTCGGCGACGACGATGTGGTAGAACGGCCTTTTCTTGGTTCCGTGACGGGACATACGCATTACGAGCATTCTTCTCTCCTTGGTTGGTTGTTGCTTTAGGGATCAGGGGTCAGCATTCAGGGGTCAGGAGTAATGTTTTCCCTGATCCCTGAATGCTGACCCCCGGCCCCTACTCTTTCTCCTTCATCCCTGCGATCTGTCCGCCGAATTTCGGCATCATCGAACGCATGAAACCTTTCTTGCCGAGCTTCTGCACCTGCTTCATCATTTTCTGCATTTCAAGAAATTGTTTGACGAGGCGGTTTACGTCCTGCACTTGCATGCCCGATCCGGCGGCGATGCGTCGTTTGCGGGCCGCGCCGAGTAGATCGACATTCTTGCGTTCGGCGGGCGTCATGGATTGGATGATGGCTTCCTGGCGTTTGATCATCTTGTCGTCGACGTTCGCGTTCTTGATCGCGTCTTTCATCTTGCCCATGCCCGGAAGCATATTTACCAAGCTGCCGATGCCGCCCATCTTGCGCATTTGCTGCAACTGTTTGGCGAGATCGTTGAAATCGAAGCTTTTGCCGCTCAAAAGCTTTTCGGCCATCTCCTGCGCTTCGTCGTCGACATTGGCGGCGGCTTTTTCGACCAGCGTGACGACGTCGCCCATGCCGAGAATGCGGCTGGCGAGACGATCGGGATGATAGACTTCCAGCGCATCGGTTTTTTCGCCGGTGCCGAGGAATTTAATCGGCTTGCCGGTGACGGCGCGCATGGAAAGCGCCGCGCCGCCGCGCGCATCGCCGTCGATGCGGGTGAGGATGATGCCGCTGATGCCGATTTTCTGGTCGAACTGCGAAGCGGTATGGACGGCGTCCTGGCCGGTCATGGAATCGACGACGAGGAGTTTTTCGTGCGGCGAAACGGCATCGCGCACCGCCGCCGCTTCTTTCATCAATTCTTCGTCGATGGAAAGCCGGCCGGCGGTGTCGAGAAGAACGATATCGTAACCTTCCTTGCGCGCGGTATCTATCGCGCGTTTGGCAATCGCGACCGGTTGCTGTCCGACCACAATCGGCAGCGAGGCAACGCCGATTTGCGCACCGAGCACGGCAAGCTGTTCCTGCGCGGCGGGACGTTGCACGTCAAGCGACGCGAGCAGAACCTTCTTGCGCATGGTTTCGGAAAGACGCTTGGCGAGTTTTGCCGAGGTGGTGGTTTTGCCGGAGCCTTGCAGGCCGAGCATCATGATGATGGCGGGCGGCGCGACATTGAGGTTAAGCGGTTCCGCTTCCTTGCCGAGCAATTCGACAAGATTGTCATGAACGATCTTGATAACCTGCTGACCGGGAGTGACGGAACGCGTCACGTCCTGACCGGTCGCACCCTCTTTAACCTTGGCGACAAAATCCTTGACGACGGGAAGCGCGACGTCGGCCTCCAGCAACGCTACACGCACTTCGCGCATAGCTTCATTGACATCGGCCTCCGTCAGATTGCCGCGACCTGTAAGGCGGTCGAATACTCCGGATAGTTTAGTGCTTAGGTTGTCGAACATTCTTTACCCGTTGTTACCTTTCTTTCCTCTCCCCTTGAGGGAGAGGACGCAAAAACTTAGGCTTGCGCTTTATAGCAAGCCTTAGTTTTTGCTGGTGAGGGGGTTTCTTGCCGCAAGAAACCCCCTCACCAAGAAAATCTAAGCGAACTCCGCAAGGGCTGCGTTCGCTTAGATTTTCTATCCTCTCCCTCAAGGGGGGAGGAAAAAACCAAACGCCATCGGGCCAGCGGACGCAACGCGTCGACTGGCCTTACGCCCTATAACTCAGGGCGTATCCGCGAAGCCAAAGGGCTGGGGGATAAGGGGTTTTAGCGGATCGCACGGCGGAAAGTCAAACCGGATAATGGCCGATTTCAACAGAGACTTGCTTTTTGCCCGTCATTTCCCTAAAAAACCCCTTCATTTACAAGGATGTTAGACATGAAAAAAGACGGCCACCCGGATTACCATGAAATCACCGTCGTTATGACCGACGGCACGGAATTCGTTACCCGCAGCACTTATGGCAAGGCGGGTGACAAGCTGCATCTGGATATCGATCCGAAGACGCATCCGGCATGGACCGGCACGCACCGCATGGTGGATCGCGGCGGGCAGCTGGCCAAGTTCAACAAGCGCTTTGGCGGTCTTTCGAAGAAGAAGGAAGGCGAGCAGCCAGTGGCGGCAACGGCGAGCAACGAGCCGAAGATCAAGCTCACGACGACGGGCGCGAGCGCGAAGAAGAAAGAAAAGAAGGCCTGATAATTTTTCTTCGAGTGGCTCGGATCAATATAAAAAACAATCGTCATTCCGGAAAATTTTCCGTAGCCCGGTGCCAAAGCATAGGACAGGATTCTCGGAGGAAAATTTATCCGGAATCCATGGACCGGCGCTCACCGCAATCACCGCACCCCGGAATGACGCGTTTAATTATTCGGATACCGCGTTAAGCCCTACCGCCCGCAACCAATCCGACCACCGTCGAACCCGCAAGCATCCCGAAATTCGGCACCTCTCCGGCTTCAAGCTTGATGCGAACCATCGTGTCGAGACGGCGGATGCGCGCATATAACGCGTGCGAGCGTTCGAGAAGGCTGCGCAGGCCCGGCGGCAGGTCGAGCATTTCGGGGCCGGTGTCGCTCTCGCACTCGTCCCCGCCGCCGAGCGCATATTGCGGCGAGCCGAATTGTTCGGGGCCTATTTCTCCGGCGAGCAATGCCTTCATGGCAAGCAGCCAGGTCATCACCTGAATGAGGCGCGCGGAAACGCGCGTGTGTTGGTAGCCGACCTGCAAACAGCGCGGCAGATCGTATTCGCGGCGGTCCGCCTGTTCGTGATAGGCGATGTAATTGCGGACTTCCATGGTCAAGGCGATGCCCTCGTCGAACGTGCGATCCAGTAAAGTGGTGGCTTTCGTCGCCATGGCTCGGCCTTTCCGGTAGAAGTTATCTCGTGTTTCCCTCCTATCTACGTAGCGGGTTAGTCTTAAAAAGAAGTGTAATAACGCTTAAGAAGGCATTAATCTGCGTTGCGGGCGATAAAGGAATTGAGTAAGGGTTCAGGGGTCAGGGGTCAGCATTCAGGGAATTCTAATTCCGCCCGCAGGCGAGTTTGGTGAATGAAACTTAACCCTGTTTTCCCTGATCCCCGAATGCTGACCCCTGACCCCTCTTTCTGGGGCGTAGCCAAGCGGTAAGGCAACGGATTTTGATTCCGTCATTCGGAGGTTCGATCCCTCCCGCCCCAACCATATTTTGTAGGTACTTGCCGAGCGCAGCATAGAAAAAAATTCCCGGGGTATGCCCGGGTGTGTTTAATTTACCGCTTTCGCCGCGCTCTTGCTCGAAAAGAGATGCGTATAAATTCCTGCCAGCAACAAAGCCACGGCACAACCGACGCCGATTTCGATCATGCGCATGATGGCGAATGTCATTTCGTCCTGCCGTCCGGCTGCCTGACGGCCTGCATCCATGATGATGACAACGGTGACCGGGGCGAGACGCCAATTGCTCGGATAATGTTCGATGAGGGTGATTGCCAGCACTGTGACCGCCGCCGTGAGCAGGCATATCCACGGCACATAGCCGAAAATCAGAAGGCTTGTGAGGCCGAAAAAGCATCCGACGGCCGTGTTAATCGCGCGCGTTTTCGCCAGCATCCTGGTGGTTTTGAGGTCGGGGTCGCTTACGATGATGACGGTGATAACCGCCCAGATCGGGTCCTTCATGCCAAACGCGACAAGCCCGTACCAGCAGAGGGCCGCCCCGGCGAATGTCTTCGATGCATAGAGCAGCGATTTTTTTATGAGCATTGGGTGCGCCGGTTTTTTCCGGCGTCAAAATACGATTATGTCCGGATGGTTTCAAGGTGGGCGAAGACTCTTAATACGCCCCGTCCTGCTTCAGCACGACCTTGAAGGTTTTGCAGATAATCGTAATGTCATGCCACAGCGACCAGTTGCGGACATACCAGCTGTCCATGCGCACGCGGTCGTCGTAGGACACATCGTTGCGGCCGCTGACCTGCCAGAGGCCGGTGATACCGGGGCGTACACGGTAGTAAAATGCGATATCATGCTGATATTTCGCGGCTTCCGCGACGATGATCGGGCGCGGGCCGACGATGCTCATATCGCCCTTGAGCACATTCATGAGCTGCGGAAGCTCGTCCATACTCGTGCGGCGAAGGATTGCGCCAAGGCGGGTGATGCGCGGGTCCTTGCGCAGCTTATGATCGCGGTTCCATTCGGCCATCGCCAAAGGATATTTGGCGAGATGCGCAGTAAGAACTTCGTCGCTCCGTTGCACCATCGAGCGGAATTTGAGGCACGTAAACACCTCGCCGTTCAGGCCGACGCGGTCGTGCTTGTAAAATGCCGGGCCACCGTCGATCTTCACGAGAAGCGCCAGCAAGGCAAGCAGCGGGCTCAATATCACCAACGTCGCAGAGGCAACTCCGACATCGAACGTACGCTTGAGGAAACGCGGCAAGGGGCGGTCGAGTCCGTTGTTGCGCGTCAGCAGCATCACATCATGGCCCATAAAGCATTGCGGCATCATGCCGAATACCGAAAGATTCTGCATCGGCGGCGAAACCGAGAACGGGATGTGTTCGCGCATAAGCTGCGCCAGCGATTGGCGCGCATCGATAAAATCTTCACCGTCGAGTGCGATGACGACGTAATCCGCGTTGTACTGGCGGCAGAGTGTCTTCCATGAATATCCCGCCGCCTGGAATGCGCGCGGAAGATCGTGAATATGCGTGACGATGTCATAGCCGAGGCCGGGTTCGGAATTGAGCGCCGCGCGCGCTTCTTCCGCCGTCGGGCCGTCGCCGACAAGTAGCGTTGGAATATGCCAAAGGCCGCGGCGGCGCAATACGCCCCGCCATGCTGCGCGCAACGAAATGATGCCGACGATCGAGAAGCCCCAGCACGACAGCAGCCACAGCCGCGAGAAATTCTGCTTGGAGACGAATTGAAGGAAACAACTGATGAGCATCGCGAAGCAGACAGCCTCGACGATTTTCTTCACTTCCATCCAGAACGGCATGCGCAGTTGATAATGACTGGTGTGCCCGAACCAAAAAAGGACGCCCGCGCCGATGAGCGAGAATTGGGCAAGCTCGACAAGATCGTCATGTGCCGTCGTCGTCAGCCCCTGATTGCCGAAAATGAGAATGTTGACATGTTCGGCCAGAATCCATGCGCACAGAAAGCTCAAAGCAAGAGCCAAAATGTCCGTGACGATGAATGCCCGCAAAGGATGTTCGATCTTGCGGCGCGCCTGGCAGGGCGCAACCGGTTCGCCCGCCGGACCGGTCTCGATGTCGCGCAGAAATACCGACAGGCGTCGTTCGGCGCGGTAAAGCAACGACGACGGGTATTGATTATCCTTGGCCTGAGTTTTACTCGCCAATACATCTCGGCTGCGCGCCATCGATGTCCCTCCTATACAAGTTTTGGTGCTGCGTTGCGAAATATCGGCTGATCCATACATCAATGCGATATAAATAATCCACACAATATGGTGCGGCCGTTTGTAACACATTCGTTATCGTAAAACGTACAAAAAACGGCGGATCAATTGGTTTCTTTCATAGTTAACCGCCCTCGATTAACCATAATTATTTATTCCGAAAACAATGTCGCACCTTCGCGCAACAATCGGTTGCACGACACACTTTTTTTGGACGTGAAAGTAAAATTAATTTTAGGCGAGGGAATTTATGCCGATAGATGTAGTGGCTTTATTTTCTCCTGCACATCACTGCTTCGTTGCCTCAACGTTACAACGCTGACTGCACATTTCGGATTGCATGCCGGTTTGCACGCACTGGTTGACGCACTCATAATTGCCGATCGTGTTGCCCGACATGACAGCCTTCCGGCGATCCGGCAGCAGAATTTCATTCCCGGCGGGAACCGGCGCTTCGAGAGGTTTATGGGAAAGCGGCCGCGCTTCCGTTTTCACGAGCGGCAAGCCGGACGGCGGAACGGCCTCCTCGTAGGTACATTGAGCCAGGCACGTGGCCGCTTGCTTTCCGCCGCTCACGCAGACATCGAGACACCGGTAGTCCACATGGGTCGTAAATTTCGGTTTATTTCCGGGCGCAGGGTTTACGATGCATTGAGGCAGGCAGGACGCCGCCGTTTTGCCGCCGGTCATGCATGACTGAAGACATTTGTAATCCGTGTCGGCCAGCGATGGGGCCGCCCATACGGTCACCGCGATCATTATCACAAAAAATCCGCAATGCGTTTTGTTCACGTTTGATTGCCTTTGCCGGTCGTGGGGAAACCGCCGTTTTTATATAGTATTATAGGGCGTCGGCAGGATTTTCGTTTGAGAAGGAACGCTCGATTATTGAGGAGACATCCAATTTATCAAAAAAAAGCTCCGATCTCAATGAAAACCGCAAATAAAACCATAAGTCGACGACAATTCGCCGCATGCACGAAAAGTTTCGTAATTTCTGCAGCCGCGTAGGACGTCGTTCCGCATAAGGCAAAAATTCAGGAACTTATTTTATAAAAAATCATTATTGTTCAGTTGGTTGCAGCTATAACCTAAAAATAACGGCGAGCCTTGGTTAATAACACTTTAATCTCGTGCCTAGCCTAACTATAATCCCCTCCTCTTCAGGCCTTATCTGCGTCTGTTTTATCGGTGGGAAATCATGAAAAAAATCTTCACGTTCATGATGTTAGCTATAGCTCTCGGTACGACGATTGCCCCAGCTGCGGCGGCAAACGAGCAAAGCCGGGATTTCACGATCATCGCCGGGGACGTTCTTCAAATAACGGTATGGAAAGAGGACCAGCTCAACCAGGAAGTGTTGGTTCTGGGCGACGGCACGATCAATTTTCCTCTTATCGGAACCGTCAATGCGGCGGGTAGCACGCCTGAAGAACTTCAGGACGCTATTAAGGAAAAGCTCCAGAAGCTTATCCCCGACGCTGCGGTAACGGTTGCCGTCAAGGCAGCGCTCGGCCACACGGTAAGCGTCATCGGCCAGGTGGCTAAACCCGGCGAGTTGCTCATGGGCCGGGGCCTCACCGTCATGCAGGCGTTGAGTCAGGCGGGCGGATTAACGCCTTATGCCGACGACGGCAACATCATCATTCTTCATCACAATGCGAATGGCAAAGAAAGCTCCACCGAATTCCCTTACAGCGACGTCATTCGGGGACGGCATCTCGACAAGGATGTCGTTCTCAACCCCGGAGATGTCGTCGTCGTTCCCACAGCAGGCCTTTTGTAAAACCATGATCATGACAACGAAGAATTTTACGCCGGAAGTCCGGCGGGCGGCGCGCGCGGGCGTTCTGGCGGCGGGCTTACTTTTCTTTTCGGGGATTTCCGCATATGCGGACGATTACAGCCCTTACGGGATCAGCAATAATCTCAACCCGGTCGACGCGCCGGGCGGGTTCAATCTCCAATTCATCGGATCGGAGACCGGGAGTTGGGAGACCAATCCTCTCATGCTCATCAACAACAGCCAGAAATCGCTTTACGGCTCCGTTACGACGCCCGAGCTTTTGTTCACCGATAAAACGCCGACGTCGCAGCTTAATGCCGACATGCTGCTGAATGAGAATATTTTTAACCAATCCTCGTTCGATTCAACCGATGCGCACGGAAAATTCGGCGCAAACACGCAGTTGCAGCGCTGGGGCGCCGGTGCGAACGTCGCGGTCGATTACGATACGACCCGCACCAGCGAATTGTTTCCGGTAGGCCTCGGCGGCGCCCTGCAGTCGACGGCGGTGCGGCATCTCGGCCTTTCGATCGCGCCAAATATTTCCTACAACCCCACGGCCGTCGACAAGGTCGCCATTTTGGGAACTCTTGCCGATTCCCAATATGAAAAAACATTCGGAAATTATGCGACCGCGTCGCTCACGCCCACTTATACGCATAACTTCGATCCGCTGAATGCGGGCGTTTTTTCGATCACCGCGCAACGTTATCAGTCGACCAGCGGACCACCGGTATATGTCGACACCGTCGGCCCGTCGGTAGGATGGTTAGGCACCCTGAGCGAACGCCTCACGGCCAAGGCGACCGTCGGCTTGCAAACAACGAGGCAATACGGGTCCGGAGCGGTGCAGGTGCCGTGGTCGTTACAATATGTTTTCTCCGGCGGCCTCACCTACAAAGGCCAGCAGGACAAGGTCGATTTCGAGACTTCGCGCAACGATTACCCGTTCGGCAACGGAACGGACTCGCTGTTCACAAGCTTTTCGATAACCGAACAGCATAATATTAACGCCAGCTTTGCCGTTAACGTCGGCGCGAGTTATCAGACCGCCGACTATCAATCCACTGCTAACGGCAGTCTCGATTATCTTCTTACCGGAACCGGCGGATTAACCTATCATGCGACAGAACGTCTCGATATCGCAGCTACTTATCAGTACCGGCGCGAAACGCTGATAAATACCGCTGGAGATGCGCACGATCATCTCGTGACCCTCGGCCTGGTCTATCGGCCGCAATTGTGGAATTTATGATGGAAAAAAGCCATATTTTGAGGCATTAGTGCGGCCCTAAGGCAGTAAGAGCAATCCTCCGAAGCCTCGGGAACGAAAAACAATGGAAGAACTGTCGTTAGCCGACTACCTGGCCATATTGAGATGGCGGAAGAAATACTTTTTCCTGACCTTCTCCTTGCTATGGAGCATCTCGCTCGTTTTCGCGCTGTGCTGGTCGAATTACCGTTCGACGGCGACGGTCGAGATCGAACAGGCGCAAATTGCGCCCGACATGACCACCCCGATGGGAATGAACCCAAACGGCCCTGAAGCGCTGGCCGATCTGCGCATCAGCAAAATTCAGCAAAAAGTTACGGCGCCAAGCTCCCTTATCGATATTATTTTAAAGTACGATCTTTATCCCGACAGCCGGCAGGTGGAACCGATCGCGAGCACCGCCGGCCGCATGCAGAATAAGTTTCACCTCGCGCTTATCGGCAGCACGGTGGCCAACCCGGCGGCAACCGAGAAGGTTTCGGTCACCCAGCTTTCGGCCATCGCCTTCACATTAAGTTTCGATTACAGCAACCCGCATCTTGCACAACAGGTCACCAACGAGCTGGTCACCCGTTTTCTCGACGAGGATCTCAAGCAACGCCATGCGCAGGCCGAGGCGACATCGGAATTTCTGGCTACGCAGATTACGGCCCTCGAAGCATCGCTGGCGGATCAGGAAAAAAAGATCGCCGAATTCCAGAAGGAACATGGCGCCGCGCGGCCGGAGGCCTTGATGTTCAACCAGCAGGCGGCAGAGACGACTTTTCTCTCCCTTCAGGGCCTCGATAGCCAGATTTCCGCCAATGAAGGCACGCAGGGGCAAATGCGCGGCCAATTGGCAGTCGTCGATCCTTATTCGCGCGTGATCGCCGACGGCCAGGTGCTCACGACGCCCGCCATTCAGCTGAAAGCTCTCGAAGCGCAATACACCACCCTCACCGCCCAGTACGGGCCGGATTATCCCGACGTGATCAAAATCCGCCATCAGATCGACGCCCTGCGCGGACAAACAGGCATCAGGAGCAAAGGCACAGGTCAGATCAAAGCCCAAATCGAAGACCTGAGCACCAACCTTGCCGCGGCCGAGCATACCTATGGCCCCGACAGTCCCGACGTAATATCGCTCAGGCATCAACTCGAAAAACTTGAGAAAGAGCTGACGACGGCAAGCGCGGGCGGCCTGACGGGCGAAGAGGCTCTCAAGAAAGACGCCGATAATCCCGCCTATCTTCAGCTTGTCGCTCAATTGCGGTCGGCGGAAGAACAGCATAAATCGCTGGTCGAGCAGCGCGAAAAATTACGGGCCCAGCAGTCTAAATATCAGGCGGCAGTCGCCCAAAACCCGATGCTCGAGCAGGAAATGGCACGGCTTTCGCGCGATTACGAAAACGCCCAGCTCCGCTACCGCGATCTCAAGGAAAAAAAGATGGCGGCGGATATGGACGAACAGATGATCCAGGACCGCAAGGGCCAGCGTCTCAACGTCATCAGCCCGCCGGACCTTCCGACCAAAACGCATCCGTCGCGCCTTCTCATTATCATTGCGGGATTTATTCTATCCGTCCTCGGCGGTATCGGCACCGTCATATTGGTGCAGGCGATCAACCGGAACATTCTCGGAAGCCAGCATCTGGCGGCAATCGTCGGCGTATCGCCTCTCGTCACCGTTCCGCATATATACACTCAACGCGAAGCGGCACGTGTTCGCCGCCGCAAACCGATGATCGTCGCCACTTCTCTGTTCCTTGCCACGGCGACCATTCTTGTCATTCATTTTGCCGTAATGCCGGTAGACGTATTGTGGATCGTCTTTACCCAGCGGCTCGGTCTATCGTGAGCGCTTAGGATTGGGGAACGGCATGGACACTCAGGACCGTAAAGCCATTATGGACAACCTCGAAAAAGTGCTTGCTAAAGTGAAGCAGCAGCGCGCCTCCATGACGCCACCGGCGGCGGCCGATCTCGGCCGCGCACCGGCAAAGACGGAGCGTGCCCCTCCTCCCACGGCGCCCAAAATTGCCACGATCGACGACGCCCACCTGGAACGAAATCGCATCTTCGCCCACCGCGCGCGCAGTCCGGATGCGGATATCTTCCGCATTCTGCGGTCGCAGATTCTGCAAATCATGAACCGTTCGGGCTTTCGCACTCTGGCGATCACCAGCCCCAATTACGGCGACGGGAAAACGACCATCGCCCTTAACCTTGCCATGAGCATAGCGTTGGACCTTAAGCAGACGGTACTTATCGTCGATCTCGACCTGCGCAAGCCCAATCTTTATGAATATATGGGAATGGAGCCGACCGTGGGGCTGAGCAATTACCTCATAAACGGGACGCCCTTGCGCGAATGCATGGTGCGGCCGCCGTTCGACCGTCTCAACACGCTGCCCGCCGGGCCGGCGCTGGAATATTCTTCGGAAATTCTCGGCTCGCCGAAAATGGCGATGCTCGCGCACGAGCTCAAGAACCGGTACCCGGACCGCATGATCATCTACGACATGCCGCCGGTATTGGCGCAGGACGATTCAATCGCCTTCATGCCGAACGTCGAGGCGGTTCTTATGGTCGTCCGCGACGGCATCACGCGGACGGACGAAGTGAAGCAATGCCTCGAGCGGCTGTCCACCGCTAACGTGATCGGCGTCGTCCTCAACGATGCCCGCGACGCACAGAAAGTCCGGCAGCCGAAGCGGCGAAGGCCCGCATGAAGCGCGGACTTCAATCTTCTTCGTAGAAGCATAATACCAATTAAAAGGCAATTTAAATCCTTGTTTGACCTCCTAAGCTTTCTAATGCTGGCTTCGGATCATCTTGATCATTATCTAGGCTTGGGGTTGAGGTTATGGGGCGGACGCGGGCGATCCGTTGCCCAAGTTTAATTGCGGGCACTTCGACGAAACGATACATCAACGTTGCCATGCCCAGTGAGATGGCTATTACAGTCAAGACGATAAACAAAAAGGGCACGCGACCAAGCAATGCGTAAAAAGTTACATACAAAATCGGCGTATGTATCAAATAAAGACTATAGGAAATCCGCCCCAACCATTGGAGCACGGATCGATTAAGCATTGCACTAACTGAAGGAATTTCGAGCGCCATCACAATGACGGTAGCCGCACCGATGTCATATAGTACATCCATTCTATTGTACAAATAACTATGCGGAATTGTGAAAATGATAATCGGTACGGCTATGATTGCGATGCGCATTTGCTCGGGCACATGTTGAATACATTGATGAATATTGTCAGCGTGCTTACTCAAAAGAATGCCAATTATAAAATACGGAATCATCCGGACAGTCCATAGGAAGGTAATCCAAAAGTTACTTCCCCACGGGCCGCTTTGCCCTAAAGCTACCAATATCTTAGTGGAACCAACCAGCATTACCGCCGCAGCCAATAGAGCAACTCTCGTATCTCGGCACAAAATCATCAGAAGCGGGAAGACTAAGGAAATGCGCATTTCATAGACAAGTGACCACATGACCGGATCGAGTGAGTTATTTGTGCCGGTCATGAAGAAATGTCGGGCTATCATTGATGGGGTTAGCGTCACGCCGCCGTATCCTTGGAAATTTAACCACCCGCCCGCACCGGCAAAGGATTCTCGAACGGGATTGCTTGCGCATAGGAATACAGAAATAGAAATCGCTATGGCAAAAGGAATGTAGATCCGGCAAACGCGTTTGAATGCATAGCGGAGATAACTTGGTTGTGTGCCACGGAAAAATGGCAATGCAAGCACATAGCCGCTTAGTAGAAAAAATATAATCACCGATGCTTGACCATTGATGAATAGGCGAAGCGGTCGCGCCCAGAGAAATGTGTCAAGATGCTCCCGGGGAGCATCGGGAAACGTTAAATAACAGTGATGGAGGAGCACAGCGAAGGCGGCAACGCCACGCACGGAGTCCAGAGCAGTTAAACGCCTGGCGGACGATGCTTGAGGTTGGTCTACAGGATCGCTTAAAGATGAAGGGCTTGTGTTCGACATCGCTAGGATTTCGGTTCCGTGATTTTCTGTTTTGTCCGCTCGTCTATCTCAACTCCACTTGGGAATTGGGTATTACGTTCTATTAATTGCGCAATCTGAACAATCACCAATGCCACTGACAAAATTCCAATAAAAGCCGCGCCACCTCCAGACAGAGGAAGAAAACAATTTCGTTTTTCCGACATGCAGATCACCGAAGCAACGAAGATCGCAATCATATCCCAATACTGGTATCTAAAGTCGCTTGCCACTCCTATGAGCAAGTATGCCAATAAATAAAAGAGTCCGGAAACCGCCAGACAAAAGGCTGCGTTTTCCAGGGAGGATGGATTCTTTACCGCTCCTCGGAAAGCTAACGTTAAAACAACACATCCTAACACGAGCGAGAAGCATGGCGTGAAAATTGCGCAGAACCTCATGTAATCATAAATCTTCTCTTTTAAGGTGACGGGTTGTACGTGGATATAAACCGTCCAATCATACACGCTGTCTTTCGAATGGTGAATGAGAAGGAAAGAATTAAGTTCGGAACAAAAATGAGTTATCCTATGCTCAGCATAAGCTAGAGGGTGACGGATAATTGCCGAAATCCATTTCTCCTCTGATTGCGGACCTAAAGAATCCAAAAATACATGGCAGTTTTTCCCATTCAGCGTATCCCATAGGACAGGCGTATAACACTCTGAAAGTAAGTTCTTAGTTAGCCTTTCATCCCCAAAGACAGACATATCATTCGAAAAATGGGCTATTCCCGCGATGTCAAAAATTTCCAGCGACTGCAGCGGATGCGCAGCCTTTGCATGAAGTATTGCGTGGTTAAATAAATTGGAAGCCGGGATCATTATAGTAATAACGATAAAGCAGGCTGCAAGAAATCGAATAGGGCGAAAAAGAAGCTGCGGATAGAATATATAAATGAGTAAAGGAGGAACGGCAAACACTGCGTTTGCTCTTACTAAACTCCCATAGAGCAAAAGCACTATCGCGAAAGTAGCAGCAGGCGGACTAACTCTTTTGCTCTGCGAACGATACCAAAAAATAATTGCAAACGAGGACAAAAAAGTTACGGCTAAACCCACGTCCTTCAGGATTTGGATATTTAACATCAAGAACGGCGGCAAAAGAGCAACCGCAATGACGGCCCAAGCTGCAAAGCCACGACCAATACGGCTAAGAGTGATTGCGATTAACCCGAAACCAAACCAATAAAAAATGACTTGAAGCGAGAAGAGAAGGCCCGTGCCGTCTAAAATCAAACGTAAGCCCGACCACAGCCACGCCATAATGGGAGGCTGCCAATCGGAAAAATGGCCGCTGACCGCTTCGTTATACTGAAGGTTGCTATCCAGATTTGGAAAGCCGGGAAATCGGCTGACGATATTGACCAGAAAAAAGACAATCGCCGTGACGGCAATTGCCGTTGGCTTATTAACGAATAATTTTAGCGCATTCATTCGCATGGAAATTAAATTGGGCAGGCTTGGACCTATCGCCCTTTTTGCGCATTTGAACCGTACTGTCAAAACGCATAATTATTAGCATATTCACGGTTAAGTTTGGCCGTTTACACGTCTTACTCAAACATCGTATGTGTATTGAACGATTTTAACCATTATCGCTTTTGAAACCGCCTTAGCGCATTGCTTTTGCATTAACCGTCCGTGAAGATATTTTTTCGTACGTTTGTTTTATAACAACCGGCATCCCCTGTAGCTCATGACCCACAGTAAGCATACACTAGCAGCAAAAGGCGAGCATACGTTTCTGGTGCTCGATGCGTTGCGCGGCGTGGCCGCCATATCGGTAACGGTTTATCACTTTATGGGATATATGACGTCCTATAAGGATCGCGGCTTGCCGAATGCCGATCTCGCGGTGGATTTTTTCTTTATCCTCAGCGGCTTCGTCATCGCTTACGCGTACGAAAAACGCATTCTGGCCGGGCAGACGGTCGGCCGGTTCATGACGCGGCGCCTGATCCGGCTTTATCCGCTTTACTGGCTCGGCATCACGCTGCCGATGCTGGCGCTCACAGCCAAAAATTATGTGACGACGCATGCGCTTACGCTGTCGATCTTTCCCATGCCCTATCTGTTCGGCCTGTTCTTTTTACCGACGCCGCCGTCGCTGTTGCCGGGCGGCGAGGCAGCGGATATTACGACCACGAACATTTTTCCTCTCAACCATCCGTCATGGTCGCTGTCGCTGGAAATCGGCATCAATCTCGTTTTCGTTTTGCTTTGCCGCTATATGAAGACGCCGCGTCTTATTGCCTTCGTGGCTGCCGGTGGCGTGGCATTTTGCGCGGCATCGTGGATATATGGCAGCATCGATCTGGGCTGGAGCTGGCCCGGATATATCGGCGGCTGGGCAAGAGTCCTGTGGTCGTTTTTCATGGGCTTTTTGCTGTACCGGCTTTATACGCTCAAGAAACGCCGGTCGATTTCGTTGTGGCTGGGAATCTTTCTCGCTTTTTTCCTTCTGGGCGATTTTGCCTGTCCGGATGATAGTCTGGCTTACGAACTTGCCAATTGCCTTTTCATTCTGCCGCTTATCGTGTGGTTTGGGGCACGGGCGAATGTCTGGAAACCGGCGCATCGGGTATATGCGTGGCTCGGCCGCACGTCCTATGCGATTTATATCATTCACATGCCCTTGATGCCGATTTTCATGCTGGCGGCCCAGCATTTGAAAATGGACCCTTACGCCCATATACCGCTCACGGTGGCCGTCACGACGATCCTTTCTCTGGCGGTTGCCGGGGTGCTGGATATTATCTACGATATTCCCTTGCGGCGGTATCTGACGAAGGTTTTCGGCTCACGCAGGCCTTTGCCCGCCAAATAGACATTTCTCCGATGGCGCTTGCAATGGATGCCTACAGGCCGTTCTTAACGAATTTTCTCGCCACGACGGCGCTGATTCTTCTGACCGTGCTCGGGATCAATTCCTATATCGATCCGCTTTGGCACTTCCGCGGCAATCTTTCGACCGGAATCAACTATGCTTTCAGCGAACGCGACAGCAAACTGAACCTGTTTTTACGTTCGCCGGGTCAATATGACTGCATTATGTTCGGTTCGTCCGCGACAGTGATTATCGACACCGACCGCATAAAAGGCCATCACTGCTTCAATTTTTCGTTCAAGGGCGGCGGCGTGCGCGATTTCATCGATTACGCGAAATATTTTAAGCATATCGGCTTCACGCCCACGCTGGTTCTGGTAAGCGTCGATTTGTATGCGTTGCAACTAAAAAATCTCGAAAGCTACGCGCCGGAATATATCAAGACGCTGCAACCGCCGCCCTCGGCGGTCGAATCTTATCTGTCCTGGGACGCTTTGGATTTTTCATTCAGGACGGTTCTCAATGTAGAGCCGGGTCCGCAAAATTATGATAAAAACTTCAAGGGGATTTTGCTTCCCATAAAACACAAAATTATGCCCCGAAGCGAATTGCCGCCGGACTTGGCCAAATATTACAGCACCTCGAACCCGGTGAGCGACGATAACGTAAAATATTATCGCGAGTTAAGGGACATTTTCGGTCCGTCGACCTATATCGGCTTTGTGCCTTATCGAAGCACAAAGATCATGCTGGAAATGAAAGCCGCGGGGCAGCTCGAGCCGTTGTTGCGGGCGGTTTACGAAATCGGCAAATTCTTCGACCGGTTCTACGACTTCACTATCCCCGCCCAAATAACCATGGAAGCGAAGGACAGCTACGACGGCTTCCATTTCGGCGTTAAGACGATGGCCCATATAACCGAAGAAATTAACGGCGATACGCAACAGGCTTTCCTGCGCATCGATCGGGAAACGTTCGGGCAATATCGCGATGACTACAATCGAAGGATTGAAGAATACATAGAAAGCGAGAAACATCCGTTGAATAAGTAACGCCTGGGACAATTGTTCGACACATACACCGCACATTCGCTAGGCAGCAGCGGCAATTTGCGCCATGCCGGGCATTGCAAAGCCGGACCAGCCTGCCTACGATGCCTCCATATCGCCAAACCAGCGTAAGGAAACGCCATGCGTAGATTTCGCCATACATTGATGATTGCCTTCGCGGGATTGATGGGATGCGCGACCGCTGTTGCCGCCGATACGGACGGTTTCAAGGACGAATTCAAATATGTCAGCCAGAGGCATTGGTATGTGTCCAACGGGTGGTCCAACGGGTCGCATCAATCGTGCGAATGGCGGGCAGATGCCATGGCGGCCACCGATCACGGACTCAAGCTCACTTTGTCCGATCGGGGCGGGCAAGTACGTCCGATCGGCTGCCCGGAGCTTCACACCAACGACAAATTCGGTTATGGGCTATACGAAACCCGCATGCGCACCGCCGAGGGGTCGGGACTCAACACGGCGTTCTTCACCTATGTCGGTCCGCCTTACGGTGGTTCCGAACATGACGAGATCGATTTCGAATTTCTCGGCAAGGACCCGCATACCGTAGACCTTACCTATTGGACCAACGGCAAGGCTACCGAACATAAAGTCGTGCAACTCGGTTTCGACTCATCGAAAGAATTCCATGATTATGCGTTCGATTGGAAGCCGGATAGCATTACATGGTACGTCGACGGGAAGCAGGTTTTTCAGTCGTCGGCGGGAAAGCCGCAACCCCATAATCCCGGTGTTGTCGCCATAAGCCTGTGGTCGGGATCGAAGGAAGAGGATGCGTGGATGGGGCATTTCGATTATAAAACTCCTGCTACGGCGGAGGTTACCTGGGCGGCCTATACGCCTCCGGACGCGGCGTGCAAATTCCCCGAATCCCTGAAGTGCAAACAAAAATAAATTCGATGCCGGATACGGGTAGCCTGAAAATTCTCGTGCTGGCACACGATTTATCGGATGCGGCAATTGTCCGCCGCGTGGCAATGCTGCGGGCGGGCGGAGCGGTCGTAACCGCCGCCGGTTTCCGCCGCACCGCTCAACCGATCGGCAGCGTCGACGGATGCCGGACGGTCGATTTCGGGCGAACCTTTAATGCCGGATTCGTTCGGCGTATGCTTTCCGTACTGCGCGAAACCGCGACGATCAAAAAGCACGTCGCACTGTTCCGCGATGCCGATGTCATTATCGCCCGCAATCTCGAAATGCTCGCGATCGGCGTGCGCGGGCGCAGCCTTTGCGCGCATGCACCGGTTCTTGTTTACGAGTGCCTCGATATACATCGCCTCATGCTCAACGAGGGACCGGAGGGATATTTTCTGCGCCTGCTCGAAGGCTGGCTGTCGCGGCGGGCGGCGGCGTTGTTCACCAGTTCTCCGGCTTTCGTCGCCAATTATTTCAACCGCCGGTCGCGAGTAAAACTGCCGATCCGCATGATCGAGAATAAGGTTCTCGATATTGACGGGGAAACATCTTCACCAGCCGCACTTCCCCCGCGCACTCCGGGGCCACCTTGGATCATCGGGTGGTTCGGCATCATTCGTTGCCCGCGCAGCCTGCGCATTCTTACGGATTTGGTGCAACAGAGCAAAGGAACGATCGAGGTCGTCATTCGCGGCCGTCCGGCCGAGGATCTATTCGGCGATCTCGGTAAAAAGTTGGCGGACATGCCGGGAATCAAGTTTTTGGGCCCTTATAAAAACCCCGCCGATCTGGCAGGAATATACCGCGGCGTGCATTTCAGCTGGGCCATCGATATGTTCGACCAGGGGCTTAACTCGTCATGGCTGCTTCCGAACCGCATTTACGAAGGCGGGTTGTACGGCGCGGTGCCGATTGCGATAAAATCCGTCGAAACCGGCAAATATCTCAAAAGCCTCGGCGTCGGCGCATTGATCGACGATCCGATCAGTCTTTCCCTGGCGGATTTTTTCGAAACGCTTACGCCGGAGCGGTATCGCGAACTGGAGAGTGGCGTTCTCAAAAAACCGCGTTCGACCTGGGTTTACGAGCGGGAAGATTGCAGGCAGCTTGTCACATATCTCGACGGGCTTCGTTATGCGCGAGGATTAGATGGTTGAACGGGTTTTAGCGGTTATTCCAAGCCTCAATGAAGAAAAATTCATCGAAGGCCCGCTGCGCATGCTGCTGGCGGCAAGCCGTACCTTACCGATGCGTATCGTTATCGCCGATGGCGGCAGCACAGACCGCACGCAAGAGATCGTGCAGGATTTTGCCAAACAGAATCCCAATCTCGTTTTCATCAGCTATCCGAAAAAGCGGCAGGGCCCGGCGACCAATGAGACGGTGAAGGCCTACGGCGACGGCATCGAATATCTTATCCGCATCGACGCGCATGCCAATTATCCAGAGGATTATTGCCAAAGGCTTGTCGAAGAGGCGGATAGCATGAAAGCGGCCTCGGTCGTCGTCGCCATGCATACGATGGGAATAACTCCGTTTCAAAAAGCCGTCGCCGCCGCTCAGAATTCAAGGCTCGGCAATGGCGGGTCGGCGCACCGCTTGGTCGGGCAGGAAGGCATGTGGATCGACCACGGCCATCATGCGCTCATGCGCATCGACGCCTTTCGCGCGGTGGGCGGATACGACGAAACGTTTTTGCTTAACGAAGATGCGGAACTCGATACGCGTCTCGGCAAGGCCGGATACAAGATATGGCTTACCGGCAAAACATCCCTGATCTATTACCCGCGCGGGGAGCCGGATAAGCTTTTCAAGCAATACAGGGATTACGGCAAGGGGCGCGCGCATACGATCATCAAGCACCGGGTATGGCCAAAGTTGCGCCATCTACTTCCGGCGGCGGTTTTGCCTGCAGCGGTTTTGGGTTTGTTCGGGCCGTTTTACTGGCTTGCCTATGTGCCGGTTTATACGTGGATCGCCGTATGTCTCGGCTATGGTGTGGTTCTGGCAATCAAGGCGGGAGACGTGCAGATTGCCATGGCCGGACCGGCTGTGCTTATCATGCATTCGGCCTGGTCGATCGGGTTCTGGTCGGAAGTTTTGCGCTCTTTTAGAGAACGCGGGAAATGAATCTGGGCGATATCACCGTCGACATCTGCATCTGCACTTATCGCCGTGCGCATTTGACGGAAACCATTCGGTCACTGTCGAAAATTTATTTACGGCCGGGATGGAAAATTCGCGTGATCGTCGCCGATAACGACGAGACGCCAAGCGCGCGCATGATGGCCGAAGCGGCCGCGCGCGAGTGTTCGCTGACGCTGACTTATCTGCATGCCCCCGCGCGTAATATTTCAATCGCGCGCAACGCATGCCTTGATGCCGCGCGGGCGCCCCTGCTCGCCTTTATCGACGACGACGAGACGGCGACGCCGGTATGGCTCGATGCCTTGGTGAAAACGCTCGAAAACGAGAAGGCCGATATCGTTCTCGGCCCCGTCCGCGCCGTGTATGGCCGCGATGCGCCTGAATGGATGAAGAAGGGCGATTTCTTTTCGTCGAAGCCGGTATGGGTCAATAACGAGATACGAACCGGTTACGCCGGAAACGTCATGCTGCGCCGGAGCGCGCCGGGCCTTCAGGGTTTGCGTTTTCGCAGAGAACTCGGCCGCACCGGCGGCGAGGATTCGATGTTCTTGTATGCTGCCTATAAAGGCGGAGCCCGCATTGCCTATGCGCAGGAAGCCATCGTCAACGAACCCGTGCCCGCCGAGCGCGCGCGCATGCAATGGCTACTCAAGCGCAAATTCCGCAGCGGCCAGACGCACGGCCTGTTTTTGCTGGAAAATTCAGATTCGGGATTGTCGATACGCTTGAAGAATGTGGGCATGGCCTCCGCCAAAGCGATGTTCTGCTTCGCCGCCGCCTTGCCGAACGCCGCAAGAGCCGAACGGTTCAGGTTCTGGCTATTGCGCGGAGCAATGCATGCGGGCGTCGTCGCGCGCCTGTTGGGCAAACGCGAGATCGAGCAGTATGGATAATAATCCCGTAGACACGCGGCCGAGAGTTTCCGTTATTATTCCGGCTTACAATGTGGAAGCTTATATCGAGCGGGCGATCCAAAGCGTGCTGGATCAACAAAACGCGACGGTCGAAGTGATTGTCGTCAACGACGCGTCGACCGACGGCACAGCGGCGGCGATAACCCGCATCCGGGATGCGCGGGTAGGAACGATCACCCTTCCTGCCAATCTCGGTCCGGGCGGCGCGCGCAATGCTGGAATTGCGGCTGCCACCCTGCCCTGGATCTCCGTCCTCGACGGCGACGACGCTTTTCTGCCGGACCGGTTGGCGCGCTGCCTCATGCGGGCGAAAATAATCGATGCGGATGTTGTGGTCGACAATCTTCAGGTTATCCGGGAAGCCGACAAGGCGGAATATCCGATGTTCGACCCGTTGCCGTTTTCCCGGCTCGGCACGCTCACGCTCGCGAAATTCATTTCGGGAAATCGGTCGTTCCTCGGCGGCGCGCCGACATTCGGTTATCTGAAGCCGATTTTTTCGGCGGCTTTTCTGCGCAGGCATGCGCTTGTCTACGATACGGAGCTTCGCATCGGGGAAGATTATTTGTTGATGTGCGAGGTTCTGGCCAAGGGCGCGTTATGCGCGGTAGAACCGACCGCCGGATATAATTACACGGTGCGCGCCACCTCAATATCGCACCGCCTCACGCCCGCCGATGTCGAGCGCATCGCGGCCGGCGACCGAAAATGGCTCGCCCATAACAAGCTCGATTTCGCCGCCGCGAAAGCCCAAAAACAACGCCAGCATGGAATCAGGGAAGCCCTCGCCTTCACCCGCCTTGTTGAAGCCATAAAGGCACGCAATACGAAAGCCGCCCTGCAAGCGCTCGCCCTCTGGCCGCCTGCCGTGTTGCAGCTTTGGCGTCCGGTGTGGGTGCGGGTGAGGCGGGTGTTTGGCCGAGTCCGCAAATGATTCAATCCAACTGCAGGCATTTTATTTTTTGCTGCTTAGGACAGCGGTTTTGTGATGAAACTCTCGCCTCCTCATAAAACCGCAACAAATCGGCTCGGCCGGATTCCTGCGTCAGGCCCCATGAGGCCGACTCTTTCCAAATCAAAATCCGAATATCCGAAACTTCGCGCCCTTTACGCCATACCTTCGGTAGCTCTTACGATGGTCATCATGGCCTATTCGGGACTGTTCGGAATGATCCCGATTCTGGTGCTTTACGGAATATGGTTTCCTCTCATTTTCTATAAAGGGCGACTTACCTTACGTTTAACGAAGGACATCTATGGCGCCTTCATCCTCGCCGTCTATGTTGTTTCATCCGTTCTATGGTCGGACTACCCCGAGATCACGGCGCGCGCGGCCCTCGAATTTGCTTCGATGATTGTTTGCACGATTATAATGTCCCGCGTGGTTGAGACGGAATCGTTTGTCAAAGGCGTCATTCTTGGGGCCATTTTCGTTCTCGCGTCGACTATCGTGAACGGCACCTATGGGCGCGATTATTTCACCGGGGAGTATACGCTGGTCGGTTTGTTGGGGTCGAAAAATCAGGTCGGGCTTTTTGCCGAGATCGGATTCTTCACATCCCTTATTTACATGTTTGCCGCGCGGCGCATAAAAGATAAAATTCTATATTCCCTTTGCCCTTTAATGTTTTTCAGTTTCTGTCTTTACCTCAGCCATTCGGCCACCTCGGTAGCTTCCCTGACAATCGTTCTCGCCGTCACTTATTCGATGTATGGCCTCACAAAAATTTCTGTCGGGAAGAGAAAAATCGTCTTTGCCATCGGCGCAATTTTTGCCGTCATAATCGTGATGGCGGCGATAGCGGCGGAAGCTGAAGTTATTTTTCTCGATCTTTTGGGCAAAAATGCAACCCTGACCGGCCGCACGTATTTATGGGGTGAAGGCATCAAAAACGGTTTGAATAATCCGATTCTCGGCGACGGATACGCCGCATTTTGGGTGCCCGGACGCCTCGCCGCCGAGCAATACTGGTTCCAATTCCAAATGTTTGGTCGCACAGGATTCCATTTTCACGACTTATATATTCAGACATTCGTGGATCTCGGAGCAATCGGCCTTTTTATCATGCTGTATCTGATCTTTTCGAATTGCACGAAAAGTCTCCGCCTTATCATAAGAAACGGCGCCGGACTCGAGATGTTCTTTTGCCTTGGAATGGCGCTCATGTTTTTGATACGGGCGTTTGTCGAGGTCGATTTCCTTGGGCCGTTCACTATCGGATGCATGTTGTTTTATTCGATTGCCCCGCGCCTAGCAGCGCAGGTTAAAGAAGATTCCACGCGCACGCCCGCGAAATCGCGCGCCAAACTTATCAGGATCGTGTCCAATGAAACCCCATAACCTCATGCTCGGCACCACCGTGATGGCTTCGGCCAGTGCGGTGCGGGTGGCGATACAGATTATTATTTTGCCCGTCATCGGCCGGTTGCTGGGGCCGAAGGCGTATGGGCAGATCGCGCTGGTGTCGCCGTTCATTTATTTTTCGATGCTGCTGGCGGAATCCGGCCTCGGCGCGGTGATCGTGCGGGCGGATCGGCTATCGAAGGAGCTGGAAGGCACGATTTTCTGTTTCTCCACGGTCCTGAGCGTCGTTTTCATCGCGATTTTTGCCGCACTCGCTTATCCGCTCGGGCGGCTGATGGGGGAACCGATGTTTCCGCCCCTGCTCATCGGCATGTCGGGGACTTTGCTTCTGGCGTCGCTGAACATCGTTCCGGCAGGGCTGATCCTGCGCAAGAAGAAATACAAACTGATGGCGGCGGTCGATCTTGTCTCCACCCTATGCGGGATTGCGGGGGTGGTGACGGGCATCATGCTCGGTTGGGGCGTATGGAGCATCGTTGCGCAGCAATTTTGTTTCTGGGCAAGCAAACTGGCCGTTACGGCCGTCGGCGCGCGTTACCGTCCGCATTTCGTTTTCCGTCGGCGCATTATCCGGGAAAATATCTATTTCGGTTCGAACATCACGGGCGCATCCATCATCGGCTTCGTTGCGCGCAATATCGACAATATCCTCATCGGCAGCCTGATGGGGGTGAAAACGCTGGGGTTTTATGCGCTCGCCTATCAGGTGATCCTGCTGCCGCAAATGGTGTTTTCGGGGTCGGCCTATGTCTCGCTGTTTTCCTCCATCAGCGAGGCGGCGCGGGAAGGCAAGGTTTCGCCGAAACAGTTTCTCGGCATGCTGCGCGGCGTCATGCTTGTGAGCGCCCCGGCGATGGTGGGCATCGCCGCGACGGCATCGATGGCCATTCCGCTCCTGCTCGGCGAACAATGGATGCCGACCGCCAGGCTTATTATCCTTCTCACGCCGTTCGGCCTGTGCGGATCGATCGGAGCGGCAAGCGGCGGCGTGATGCTGGGGCTCGGCCGGTCCGACGTCATTTTTCGCATGACGCTCATGCTTTCCGGCCTCACGATTGCCGTGATTGCGATTGGCGCCTTTATCAGCAGCGACGCCGTGGCTATCGGCTTATCCATTGTGGCGATTTTCAATACGATCGTTTATATGCGCGTGCTTGCCCGGCATTGCGGCACGAGCATGCGCGCCATAGGTAAGGCTATCGCCGCGCCGCTGATCTCGGCCCTTATCATGGGATGCGTCGTTTTGACCGTTCGGCAGGTCGTACCCGGCGGTTGGCCGCTGGCGTTGAAGCTTGGTATAAGCATGGCCGTGGGGATTCTTGCCTACACAGGAATTCTTTTCGGCCTGTTCCACGACCATATACGCGAGGATATCGCGACCATAAAAGCCGCCATTCTGGCGAGGCGGCAATAAAAGGTTCCGGCATGAAGCTTTCCGTCATCGTTTGCACCCGCAATCGCGCATACGCCATTACCCGGTGCCTGGATTCCATCGCGCAGGCCTTGGCGAACGCCGCCCCGGTGGAGGCGGAAATCGTGGTGGTCGACAACGCTTCGGAAGACGGTACGCAGGCCGCCGTCAATGCATGGGCGGAAACCTGTTCCTTTCCGGTGCGTGTGCTGCATGAACCGCGAAAGGGGCTTGCCGTAGCGCGCAATTGTGGATTTCACGGGGCGCAAGGCGAAATCCTCGCCTTTACCGACGACGATTGCCGGATGGATTTGGATTACGTCAAAGACCTTCTGCGCCATTTTGCCGGAGACACCGCCCCCGTCCTGAGGGGCGGCCGCGTCGAGCTAGGCGATCCGGCGGATTTGCCGATCACCGTAAAAACCGAAAACACCCTTCGCCGCTGGAGCCGCACGATACATTCGGCGCGTTATGAAAGCCTCGGCAAATGCATCGTCGGCTGCAATATGGCGATGCGCCGAAGCGTTGTCGAACAGCTTGGCGATTTCGATTGGCAGTTCAGCACCAAAGCCATTCCCGCCGGGGAAGACACGGATTACGTTTTCCGCGCGTATCTTGCCGGCGTCACAATAGAGTACGTGCCCGACATGATAGTTTTCCACCATCACGGAAGAAAATCGGGCGACGACGGCAAGAAAATCATGCGCAATTACATGATCGGCCTCGGCGCCATATATGCCAAGCATATATTCCATGATTACAATCTATGCCGTCCCGGATATTGGGATCTCAGGCTTGCCGTCAAAGAATTTATTCGCGGAACGAACGATTTTATGCCGGAGATAAATTTCTCATACAAAGATTTTGCCGGATATAACCTATTGGGAGCCATAAGATATTGGATTGCACGGAGCCAGGCCGCGACCGGCGTCGCGAAACGGAGTTGAACGCAATGAAAGAAGCCACACAAACCCGTCCTTTGCATTCGACGCGCCGCTTCATGGCATATTGGGGACTGGCGCTTTTGGCGGCGTTAAGCTGCATTTCAATTATCGTCGTGGCGATATCCTTGATCGGCTATCACTTTGAAACTGAAACAGTGGCGACAAAAATAAAAACAGCCTTAAGCACAGGAACCGCGGCTTTTCCCTCGAGCTGGGATCGTAATATGCAAACGGGCATCGATACTTATACCGATTGCCAGTTGCTTGAAGTTGCAACATTTGGTCATCACAGCATTACCGATGCTTTAACGAACGCGTATTATCCTCACCTCGGTGAAGGTGCTCATCCCTGCGATCATTTGAGTGAAAATATTGGGCCGAAATCACCAGAACAACCATATGGTAATAATTGGAGATACTGGTGCGGCTCGGCCAGCCTCATAAATATCGCCCTCCATATAGACGGAATGAGCTTACCGCTCTACCAATCGGCATTAAAGTTTAGTTTCTATGCATTAGTCATGCTTATCGGCATTACCGCGTTTTTTCGCTATCGACGGGCGGCCTTGCCTCTGTTGCCGGTTCTGATTGCTTTAGTTTTCGGTTTTGCGATTCCGCTTTTCGGTCAATCTGTCGGACAGGCGCCGAGCTTAATAGTCGGACTGGTTCTTTTGCTTATTTACATGATGGCCGGTATCGATCGCGCCGCACCAATCTGGCAATATTTTTATTTGTTTAATGCGGGCGGCTTGATTTGTTATTTTGAACTTATGCAAGGTTATTTAATCGCCATTTTAATGCTTTTTGCCTTGGTTAGAATTGTCAGCATTCGCGCCTTGGGTGCTCCCAATATTCGACTTCCTTCGCGGATAGAAAAATGGCCGACCACGGCCGCCGTTGCTTCTCTTATGGCGGCGTATTCCATGGGAGTCGCGAGCGTCGTATTGCTGCGGATTTTTATTCGCGCAGCGGTCCTAAATCGAAACTTACTCACGGTTATGGGGGAATGGCTGAAAGAACTCACCAAGCGCACTCATCACAGTTGGGATGAGCTAGGCCCGGCGAATGCCAACTTATCTTTCGCCCTCCATCGCATGTATTATAACCTCGAAGTTGCGACATTTCCGTATTTGGGACGACATGCGACCCTGTTTGTTTATGCGCTATGCGGCTTCCTGTATTTGATGGTTTTTGCGCGGCTGGCGTATAATTTAAGAAATCTAACGGCTGCCCGAAAAGACATTGTCTTGGCCGTGTGCACAACTGCCGCAATCGTTCCGCTTTGGTACTGCATATTTTTAAATCATACCGTGGTACATTTTTTTATAACCGGCCGGTTGCTATCCCTCTTTTTTGCTTTCGCCCTCAGTCTGGCAATCCTTGCCTTAGACAAAGATCGCATGTCCACGCGAACGATAGGTCGTCATGAACATATTTGAACAGATTTCGAGAAATTTTAGCGATGGCGCGGAGCTCGGCCCAACCTTTCCCTTAAGGCATATCTCCGGCCTGCTCGGACGAAAATACCATGTCACGGCCGTCAAAGGCGCCGGAACAATCCGCATTAGGCCCAAAACATCGGACGCCCAGACTTTCGTCGATATCTTTCGACACAAAACATACGATTTATCCCGCTGGCCCCAATTTCGGAGCGTGATGGCCGCCTATCAGCGCCTACTCGATGCCGGGCAAATCCCCATCATCATTGACGCCGGCGCGAATGTGGGAGCCGCCTCCATTTGGTTCTCCCGGCAATTCCCCCGGGCGCGCATTCTTGCAATCGAGCCGGATGCGGAGAATGTCGCACTTTGCCGCCTCAATACGTCCGGTTTGCCCAACGTCAAAATCATCGAGGCAGCCATCGGTTCGGAAAGCGGTTCCGTATCTTTGAAAAACCCGACAAATCAAGCATGGGCGATACAGGCCACGCGCGACGAGGAGGGCAAGACTGCCGTTTGCACGATCCCGGACATCGTTAGGGCCGAACAATCGCCGGCAAAACTATTTCTGGTGAAAGTGGATATCGAGGGTTTTGAGGACGACTTATTCGCCGATAATACCGGCTGGATCGACGCCGCCGAAGTTATTATCATCGAACCGCATGACTGGCTATTTGCCGGAAAAGGAACCAGCAAAAACTTCCAAAAAGCGATCGGAAGCGGAAACTTTGAAATATTAATTTACCGGGAGAATCTCATCTATATTCGCTTGCACAGTCAAAAATAGCATCTTACCGAAATTGCCGATGCCGTGCTTAACCGTCCCCATAAGGAAGAACCTTAATAGAAACGGCTAAAAGGATAGGGAGATATATTGCCTGAATGAAAATACTTTTTATCACTGCGGAAAAACATGTGCCCTTGGTGTATGGGGGAATGCAAACCGGAACGGACCAGCTGTGCCATAGCCTGATGGAACGCGGCCATAAAGTGGCCGTGCTGAGCGGGTTTAAGCACGGCGGTTTGTTCTCGCTCATGGCAAGCTTACAGAAAAAGATTCTGCGCCGAAAATATTCCAGGGATTACGGGCTTGGATATCCGGTATGGCGATCATGGCTGCCGTGGGAAATAATCGCAGAAGCGGCCGATAAAGAAAAGCCGGATTTGATTGTCGTTATGGCGATCGAGGCCGTCCGAATGGCCTTGGAGGCGAAAAAGACGCGCATTCCGATTGTCATGCAGCTGCAGGATGTTTTTTTCGGTCTGCACGGAGGGGACTTTAAGGAACTCGGAAATATTCCATGTATCGCCAATTCCAATTTCACCGCCGAAAAACACCGCGCTGCATTCGGGGTGCAACCCGAAGTGATCTATCCATTTATGATCCCGGAAAAATATAAAACAAACACGACAAGGGAAAACGTTACCTTCATAAATCCACATCCGAAAAAAGGGCGCGATATTGCTCTGAAAATTGCGCGGCTTTGTCCGAAAATACCATTTGCGTTTATTAAATCGTGGCCGTTATCCGCGGAAGACGAACGGTATCTGACCGCGAAGCTATCTCACCTACCTAATGTAACATTGTTGCCTCCGCAGAAAGATATGCGCAGCGTTTATGAAAAATGCAAAATTTTGCTGGCTCCCAGCATTTGCGAGGAAGCCTACGGACGAGTAGCAACCGAGGCTCAAATGAGCGGGATCCCGGTTATCGCTTCGACTCTCGGCGGTCTGCCGGAAGCGGTAGGTCCGGGGGGCGTTTTGATTGACGCCAACGCTCCAATCGAGAAATGGGTGGAATCCATTAACAAGCTATGGACCGAAAAGAAGTTTTATTCGGAGCTATCGGAAGCAGCACTGGCCTACGCCCAACGTCCGGAAATGAGTCTGAACTACCAAATCGACGCCTACGAGAAGGCCCTTCTAAAAGCCGTCGGTGCGCCTATTTAACGCGGCGTGTGCGTGTGTGAGAAAATCACCCCATGAACATCCTCTTCCTCACCGCTCATCCTTATCTGCCTCAAATGTACGGAGGGCTGCAGACTTCCGTGGACCAGTTGTGCCACAGCCTTATCGAGAGAGGTCATAAGGTTTCGATTCTTTGCGCTTTGATGGGCAATGGTCTTACGGGTTTTAAATGCCGCGTGCGGATGCAGATCAATAAACGCCTGGCAGGATGCAAGGTTTCCCGGGATACAGCCCCCGGTTATCCGGTCTGGCGCACATGGTATCCGTGGGAAGCCGTCCAATATGTCGCCGCAAAGCAGAAACCCGATTTGATCGTGGTGCTGGCCGTTCGGCCCGTGCGCATGGCTTTGGCGGCAAAGCCGACGGGCATTCCGGTTTTAATGATGCTCCAGGATGTCGAATTTTCCCAGCATGACGGCGAATTTCGCGAGTTGGGAAAAATTCCCTGCATCGCGAATTCGCAATTTACGGCCGGTAAATACCGTGCCGCTTACGGTGTCGATTCCGTTGTTATATATCCTTACATCGTTAAAAATAATTACAAGACCGATACGACACGGGAAAACGTTACGTTTATAAACCCGGTCGCCAAAAAAGGGCTCGATCTCGCGTTGGAAATCGCGCGGCGCTGCCCTGAAATTCCTTTCTCGTTCATAGAGTCATGGCCCCTGTCGCCGGAAGAACAAACCTTCCTTGCCGGAAAGCTTTCCCTGCTTCCAAACGTCACACTCCTTGCGCCGCAAAAAAACATGAAAAACGTCTATAAAAAATGTAAAATTCTTCTTGCGCCGAGCATGTGGGAAGAAGGTTATGGAATGGTCATTACGGAGGCGCAACTTAGCGGCATTCCCGCCGTCGCTTCAACTCGCGGGGGTTTACCAGAGGCCGTTGGCGATGGCGGCGTTTTGCTAGCAACCGACGCTTCAGTAGACGAATGGGTGGAAGCGATCCGTAAATTATGGAACAATGCGCAATATTACTCCGAAAAATCGAGCGCCTCCCTTATCCACTCTCACCGTCCGGAACTGGATTTGATCCGCCAGATCGACGCCTATGAAAAGGTTTTTATGACTGCTGCGACAGCCCTAAAAGACGTTCCAGCAGCCGGGAATTGAATGTCTTCTTCCATTTGCGCGATCATACCGACATACAATCGCATGCACATGCTGCGGGAATGCGTCGACAGCGTTTTGGCACAAACGCGCGCTATCGATCAGATTATGGTCGTCAACGACGGCTCGACCGACGATACCGAGGCGGTCGTCCGGTCCTATGGCGACCGTATCGTGCTCATCAATAAGGAAAATGGCGGGAAGGCCAGCGCTCTCAATCTCGCGCTCGCACAATGCACCTCGGATTATGTGTGGATTTGCGACGACGACGATATCGCCGCGCCGGACGGTATCGAGCACCTCGCAACGGCACTTGATTCCGACGACATTCTTGATTGCGCATTCGGGATATGCGTCTGGTTTCATGACGAAAACGGAAAACGCATATATTCCAATCCTGCCTCTATAGCCCGCAACGGCGAAACGAATTTAAAAATTCTGTTACTGGAAGAAATGCTGACATCGCTTAATGCAATGCTGGTAAGGCGCACCTCATACGCGAAGGCCGGCCCCTTTCGCGAAGACCTGATCAGGTCGCAAGATTACGATATGCTCATTAAACTCATGCGAAACGCAAAAATTAAATACGTTCCGAAACCCGTATACTATCTTCGCCAGCACGAGGGCATACGCGGCGCGACCGCCGACGCGTTTTCCGCCAAAGAAAATACGCGAAAATGGCAAGAATACGACCGGAAGATTTTTTCCTGGGTTAGACAAGAATTTCTTCTCGAAGAATTCACCCCGACTTTTGCCTTGGGATGGGGACATGCAGCCACAAAACGCGCCGCCATGACGCAAAGGGCGTGTATTTTTGCGAGACGGGAAATGTGGAAAGACGCCATCGATGATTTTATCGAAGCAGAAAAATTATGTTCACGCCCGGCCACGCCCGAAGAATTACAACTTGCCGAACATGTCGTCGTCAGGACGGTTTTGTTTCCAAAAACGGCTGTTTTTACGGATCCCGAATGGATAGAAGGTATGCACGCATGTTTCCGCGCAAACCGATATAGCCGGTCCATAATTATTGCGGGATGCCGTCCATTTGTTTGGCGAGCGCGGGTAATGTTTCAGTCGGGAAATCTTGCCGGAGGAATTAGAATCATGCGGGCTCTGGTTGGCATTCTTGGCATTAAAGGAACATGTTCCCGCCTCCTTTCGTCGATTCTCCGCTAACCTCCGGGCAATAAAATTGTTCATAAACCTCTTCAAAAGTTTTTTAAAAAAAGTTATTCCAGATCGGTTTCGACCGGCGCTAAGATTGGCATGCAAAAAATTATATTTTTTTGGCTTCCGGTATGAATGTCCATTCTGCCATTCTTACCTTCGATCGCTTCTTCCCTTTGGCTTAAACTTTCCGGTCTTAAAGGAGAAAAGGGTCGTCGGCGGCGGTTACCGTCTCGATTGCCTTTGCCCGATATGCAATTCATTCGACAGAGAAAGACTGCTTTATCTCTATCTTGCAAATCAGACAGACGTTTTCGAAAAGCCGGCAAAACTGTTGCATGTCGCACCCGAAGAAAGGCTAAAAAATCTATTATGCTCCAAAACAAATCTGGATTATCTGACCGCCGATCTGTTCCAGAAAACGGTTATGGTGAAGATGGACATAACGGATATCCAGTTTCCGGAAAATTCGTTCGATATCATACTGTGCAATCATATTCTGGAACATGTCATTGACGACCGAAAGGCAATGGCCGAGTTGTATCGCGTTCTCAAACCGGGTGGATGGGCAATTCTCCAAGTTCCTATGTCCCTGTCATTGAGCAATACGTATGAGGACTCATCGATTACGTCGCCCGCCGATAGAGAAACGGCTTTTGGCCAGAACGACCATGTGAGAATTTATGCGGGCGATTATCTAACGAGACTGGCGGACGCAGGTTTTAATGTTGACGTTTTCAAATGGACCGACGACATGAAAAACTTTGGCGGTACGGGAAATCGATACGGCCTTAATGAGGATGAGTGTGTTTACCGGGCAAACAAAAAACAAACTCTTCGCAAGGACTGAACGCTTAAGGTTTACATGCCATGCTTCTATCATCCTCCAGATGCGCAATACTTCCCTTCTCCAAGATGAGAGATTACCGGGATTTATTAAACTTCTTTCTCACGCAAAGATTCGTCGGATTCGCCGTTCCCGGCGAACCCCATTTCGACGAGGTGTCGACCCCCTATTTTCTCGGTCTTATCGTCGGTTGCCGCCACTATCTGGAATATGGCAGCGGCGGCAGCACGGTTGTTGCGGCGAATCTTGGCAAACCCTTCATTTCTGTTGATACCGACCGGTTTTTTCTTAAATCGGTCGCAAAAAAAATCGGCGCACGGCGGCCCGATCAGCGGCTGGCTTACGCCGATATCGGCTTGACCGGGCCATGGGGTGCCCCTTTACGTACCCAAGCCCCGTCTATTCGGAGATTGAACAAATGGAAGGCTTATCCATCGGTACCGTGGCGGTTTATTAACGAAAATAATCCCCCCGACCTTATCCTTGTGGACGGCCGGTTTCGAGTTGCCTCGGCGCTTACCTGCCTTATGCAGTCGGCCGAGAGGCCGGATACAAAGGTTTTGGTCGATGATTATGCGAACAGACCGCATTATTTTATTCTTGAGCAATATGCGAAGCTCGTCACCATGGCCGGACGCATGGCCGTTTTTCAGCCCCAAGAACGCGACCCTCACGAACTGACCGATATTATCGACCGTTATTCCCGGGATTGGCGGTGATGCGCTGTCGCAGGCCGGAGTAATGGAAAAATAGGCATCGACGGCTGCCCGAAAAAGCCGATATGGTGAGGTCTTATCCCTGATTTTGAAAGGTTTTCGCCATTTCCGCCGACGATAAAATCGCCGTTGTCATCGCCACCTGGAACGCGGCTCCGACCATCGCGCGCGCAGTGCGGTCGGCCTTAGCGGAACCGGAGGTGGCGGAAGTCCTTGTCGTCGACGATGCATCCACGGACGACAGCGCCGCCCAAGCCCGCGAAGCCGACGACGGCAGCGGGCGCCTCAAGATTCTTACCCAGCCGCGCAATGCAGGCCCCTCGGCCGCGCGCAACCGGGGGATACGCGAAAGCTCCGCGCCGTGGATTGCCCTTCTCGACGCAGACGATTTTTTTCTTCCCGGCCGCATAAAACGACTATTTGCATTTGCCGACAAGGCCGATTTCATCGCCGACGATATCGGGCAGGTTTCGGAAAACGCCGTGGAAGGCGCGCGCAGAGACCTTCTCGGCGTCCGTTTCGGCCGGCCGCGCGCCATCGGTTTCGCCGAATTCGTTTTTTCCAACGTCACCGATCCGAAACGCGAGCGCGGCGAACTTGGCTTCATCAAGCCGCTTATGCGGCGGCAATTTCTTGCGGAGCATAGCCTTGCGTATCAGGAACATATGCATCTTGGCGAAGACTATGAGTTGTATGCACGCTCACTTGCGCTCGGCGCTCGGCTTTATGTCGTGCCGACGGTCGGTTATGTGTCGGTGGTGCGCCCGAATTCGCTCAGCGGCCGTCATTCGGAAACGGATTTGCTCCATCTGAGGAATTGCGATTATTTGCTTGGACAAATTTCTGGCCTTGCGCCGCTGGATAAAAAGGCCCTCCGCGCCCATTTCCTCAGCGTCGATTGCCGTTACCAATGGTGCATGCTCGTGCTCGCCGTCAAGCAAAGGAACGTGCGCGCAGCTTTTGCAGCCTTTCTGAGGCCCCACCCGGTGCCGTATTATTTGGCCGGAAAACTCGCCGAACAGGTTGTGCTGCGTACGAAGAAAAAACTTAAAGGCGCGCACGCATGAATTGGCTTCGCCATTCGGCGGCATCTCCGCATTTACTTGGCGCCGGTCTTGCCCTCTTCCTTATTTTTATATCGTTTGGCCAAACCGAAACCACTTTGTATCAAGCCTGGCAAACGGAGGAGTACAGCCACGGTATTGTTATTCCCGTTATCGCGCTTCTGCTTGCCTGGCATCTTTTAAGCGAAAAGCGCCCGATTTTACGGCCCTCCTGGAGCGGCCTTGCATGGCTGGCCGTGGCCGCCTGCCTGCAGATCATTTCACAACTTTCGGCCTTCGAAATGGCCGGTGAGTTTGGGCTTGTTATTGCCATAACTGCCGTGAGCGTTGCGTTTTTCGGCCGCGCGGCAACGCGGTCAATCGCGCCGGCGCTGTTTTATCTTGTTTTCGCCATTCCCCTGCCTCATCTGGTGCAAGCAATTCTTTCGGCGCGTTTGCAGCTTCTCTCCTCGACGCTCGGCGTATGGCCGCTCGATCTGTTCGGCGTGCCCGTATATCAGGAAGGCAACGTCATCGACCTGGGCGCCTACAAGCTTCAAGTGGCCGAGGCATGCAGCGGGCTGCGCTATCTTTTCCCCCTCATGAGCTTCGGTTATCTGATCGCGTTTCTTCTTGAGGATAAACTGTGGAAACGCATAATCGTCTTCCTTTCCGCCATTCCCATCACAATCGGGCTTAATTCCCTGCGCATTGCCTTCATCGGCGTTACGGTCGATCTATGGGGGCAGAAAATGGCCGAAGGATTTCTGCATGATTTCGAAGGATGGGGCGTTTTTCTCATCTGCGTCGCCGTTCTTCTCGGCGAGACATGGATATTAACGCGTATCGGCTCGCGCGGACGTTTTCGTCTCGAATATCTGGCTTTCGCGCGTGGCCCGCTGTTCGGCGCGACCGTACGACGGCCGGCCCCGGAATACGCCATGATCGCCGGCGCCGGAATTTTCGCGATTGTTTTTGCATCGGGCCTCATCGACCAGCGCGCGGAAATTGTCCCGCAGCATTCGCCGATGACGTCGTTTCCCCTCGCGCTGGGCGATTGGCGCGGGCGCGCAAAAATTATCGATGCCGATACGCTCGGCGTCTTGAAACTAAGCGAGTACTGGATGGCCGATTATACCAATGGCGCACATTCCCCACCGGTTAATTTTTATATTGCCTATTACGCCCGGCAATATTTCGGCACCAATACCCATTCACCGTCGAACTGTATTCCTGGCGGCGGCTGGCAAATCGACAATAGTCGCGTCGAGACCGTTCGCCTCGAGCCATCGGCAACAGTGACGTTCACCCGTCTTCTCATTCGCCACGGGGACGCGGCCGAACTTGTCTATTACTGGTTCGACGAACGGGGGCGCGATCTCACTGAATCCTACATCGCCAAATGGTATCTGATATGGGATTCCATCGTCATGCACCGCACCGACGGCGCCCTCGTCCGCCTTGTAACGCCGGTCACGCCGAATGAAACCGAAGGTGCGGCGGAAGGCCGCTTGCGCGGTTTTCTGGCCCTTGCCTACCCTCATATTAAAGTATTTATTCCCGGTTCTACGGCAATTAATTCGATTGCCGTGCCCTAGTTATTTGCGGTAACTTTTAAAGACTTCGGGATTTGAAATGAAACATTCAATTCATCATGGCCATGCGTACCCGTAAATCCATTCTGGTCTTTTTGTTTACAGCCTTACTCGTCACCGGATGCAGCAGTCCGGAAGAAAAGGAAGCCGCGTACCTCAAGCGCGGCAATGAATATTTCGAAGCCGGAAAATTCGACCAGGCGCGCCTCGAATACAAAAATGCCGCCCGCATCAGGCCCGCGGACCCCGAGGTCGCCTATCGCATGGGATTGGTGGAAGAGGCGACCGGAAATTTTGCCGTCGCGTACGCCGATTTCACCCGCGCCGAACAGCAGAACGCCGGTTTCCGGCCCGCCGTACTTAAAATCGCCCAATATCGTCTTGCCGCAGAGCAATTTGATGAGGTCAAAAAGCGCGTCGACGCAGTTTTGGCTACGGCACCTGACGATCCCGGCGCCCACGCGCTGCGAGGCGCGCTTCTCCTTAACGACAAGGATTATAAAAGCGCGGAAAAAGAATGCCGATTTGCTCTGTCGAAAGATCCCGCCAACATTATAGCCTATTCAATTCTCGTCGGCCTGTATCTCACACAAGGCGACGACGACAAGGCAATCTCAGTTGCCGACGACGGTATCGCGCATAATCCGAAAAACCTGAGTCTGCTCCTGCTCAAATCGCAGATTTACGAGCGCACGAACAATCTGCCAAAAATCGCAGAAACCTTTGCGGCCATTTTCAAGCTCGCGCCCGACGAGCCGCATTATCGCATCGTTTTGGCTATAATATCTTTTAGGACGGCAACCGCCTTATCCATATCGCCATGATTGACATAGAGATCGACCAACC
>Ga0206979_1012_pt1 | contig 39065 bp, 36 predicted proteins | sample Alteio_BWMinCont_19_FD_153463 | JGI IMG/M metagenome (GOLD analysis project Ga0206979, IMG submission 153463) | Enriched cells from forest soil in Barre Woods Harvard Forest LTER site, Petersham, Massachusetts, United States -... | ecosystem: Environmental > Terrestrial > Soil > Temperate forest >... | reverse complement strand
AAGTTTACAAAATTAACCATTATCTACATTTACTTCGCAGGTTCAAAAACACGTCTTAATGGCTTTTTCGCCAAAGCTTGCTGCCATTTATTAGAAATATATACAAATTGGTAAATATTAGTGTTAGTCATCACGGAAACAAATTCCCAACAAATCTTGGGAACGGAATAGACTCCCTGACGTGAGGCAACTTACATACCCAGCAGATGATACGCTCTAATCCCAATCCGAAACCACTATGAGGTACAGAGCCGAAACGTCTCAGGTCCAGGTACCATTCAAAAGCTTCCATAGGAAGCTGATGATGGTTGATGGCATCTAGTAGTTTTTGGATATCAGTTTCACGCTCACCGCCACCTACAATTTCGCCATAACCTTCAGGAGCCAGCACATCAACGCCTTTAGCTACACCGGGCGTATTAGCATCTTCTTTCATGTAGAAAGCTTTCACCTCTTTGGGCCAGTTATATACCATAATAGGTGTATCGAACATCCTGGTAATCACCGTTTCATCGCTGCCTCCGAAATCTTCGCCGCGCTTGAAATTCTTAGCTGATTCCAGCCAATTAGGGATATTTCGTTCATCTTCTTCGAGGTCTTTGAGTTCCAGTTTCAGCTGGCGGACTTTCTCTTCGTTAAAAGCGATCACACCTTTTTTTAGCCCTGCCTGTTTCAGGGATTCTTCACGTGTTTGGATGTCGATTTGGATTTCTTTTATCCGGGCTTTGATGTTTTCCAAATCCTGTTCAAGGCTCTTGATGGCGTTCTTTCCATCCACCTCTTTTTCGCCTCGGATAATGGATACCGCATCGTCATATAATATTCTTGGAAAAGGTTTTACAACGGTTTCCAACTTGGTTACATCACGCTCAATAATAGCCAGTTCGCTCTGGCATTTTTCGAGGACATCCTTTACAACCGTGCGAATAAAATCCTCGATCACATCCATATCCATTTCCAGGTCATAGAAAGCCATTTCAGGTTCTATCATCCAGAATTCGGAAAGGTGCCTGCGTGTCTTCGATTTTTCAGCCCTGAAGGTCGGCCCGAAAGTATATATCTTGCCCATGGCCATGGCCATTGCTTCGCCGTAGAGCTGTCCGCTCTGGCTAAGGTAGGCAGGCTGGTCAAAGAATTCTGTTTCAAACAGGTTGGTAGTCCCCTCCACCGCGTTACCGGTAAATATCGGCGAATCCATCTGCACAAAACCTCTGTTTTGAAAGAAGTTATGAATGGAATAAATGATCTGGTTACGGATGCGCATAATAGCCCATTGCTTTTTGGAACGGAGCCATAAATGCCTGCGGCTGAGCAGGAAATCAATACCATGGTCTTTTTTACCGATTGGATACTCTTCAGCTTCTGAGAAAATCTCCACAGCATCAGCCTGTATCTCATATCCACCAGTTTGCTTTTCATCTTTTTTCACAGTCCCACTGATTCGTACGGCGCTCTCCAATCCCAGGCGTTTGATCCGGTCAAAAAGTTCCGCACCTACGGTTTCTTCCAGGATCACACATTGGATGAACCCTGTTCCATCGCGTAACACAATGAAAACGATGCCTTTGCTGTCGCGGCGGTTTTGTACCCAACCTTGCAAGATGACATGTTGGTCTTCATGTTTTTGAAGATCAGATATATAGGTAAAATTTTTTATCAATTCAGGCATAAGGTTTCTCTTTGAGCCATTAGGCTTGTGAAATGTTATTATATTTGCGTACGTTAATTATCGAATGAAATATAGTGCAAAATTAGGGGTATATAAATGTTAAAACAAGGACTTAGTCAGAAACTGCTTCAAAAACTGTCGCCCCAGCAGATACAATTTATCCAATTGCTCCAGCTCAATACACAGGAACTGGAGAAAAGGGTAGACGAGGAGATCACGGAAAACCCGGCCCTGGAGACCGAGAAAAACGAATCTACTGATGTGGATAGCAACGAAGAAGAAAAATTTGAGAGCGAATCGGATTTTGATGACAGCGACGAAAACGAAGATAATGATTACGACGATTATGAGACCGGGCTCGATGAGTATATAGGTGACGACGATGGCGACTATGCCTACGGCGGACAAACAGACCCGAACGAAGAGAAACGGGAATTGCCTATTGCCAATGTGAATACTTTGTATGACGTGCTCAACGAGCAATTGAATGCTGTTGACCTAAACGAAAGGGAAAAACTACTGGCAGGGCATTTGATCGGGATGATAGAAGAAGACGGATACCTGAGGAGGCCGTTGAAAAGTATCGCCAATGACCTGGCTTTCCTGAACCAGGTACAGACGGATGAACATGAGCTGGAAAAGATTCTGCATATCATACAGAGTTTCGACCCACCGGGGATAGGGGCAAGGAGCCTTGAAGAATGCCTGTCTATCCAGCTGAGTAAAATGGAGCAAACCCATGAAGTGCAGCAGGCCAAAAAGATCATCCACCACCATATGGATGACCTGGCCAAAAAGCACTACGACAAGCTGATGAAGGCGCTGAAGATAGACCGTGACGACCTGAAAGGGGTGATTGATACCATTACGCACCTGAATCCCAAACCGGGGGAAAGCCAGATAAATACCAAGGCACAATATATTATCCCGGATTTTATTGTCACTACACAGGATAACGAACTTCACGTAAGCCTGAACTCTAAAAATGCTCCTGAACTTCGTGTGAACCGGGGCTACCAGGAGACATTGAAAGGCTATAATGATAGTACCATCAAAAATAAAACCCTCAAAAACCAGGTACAGTTTATCAAGCAGAAACTGGACAGTGCCAAATGGTTTATTGATGCTATAAAGCAGCGGCAGAACACGCTCCTTCAAACCATGAAATGTATCGTAGAATTTCAAAAGGATTTCTTTTTGACAGGCGATATTGAAAAACTGAACCCGATGATCCTGAAAGACATAGCAGACAGGATAGGGATGGATATTTCTACCGTGAGCCGGGTGGCTAACAGCAAATATGTACAAACAGATTTTGGCATTTTTTCATTAAAAGAATTTTTCTCAGAAGGCATCCAGACCGAATCTGGTGATGAGGTTTCTAACAGGGAAGTGAAAGAATTCCTGAAAGAATATATCGGCAAAGAGAGCAAAAAGCGTCCCCTGACAGATGAAAAACTCACCAGCATGCTCAATGAAAAAGGCTATAATATCGCCCGCCGTACGGTAGCGAAATACAGGGAGCAATTGAATATTCCGGTGGCGAGGTTGAGGAAGGAGATTTAAGAACAATTGGGGAATTCGAGAATTTGAAAATTTGGGAATGATGCTGTCATTTCGACAATAGGAGAGCCCGAAGGCTCAGCGAAGCTAAATCTCAATGAGCCGAATAAATTCTCTATTCGGCTCATGAAATAGTGTTATTGTGAGCCGAATAAGTTGTATATTTGGCTCATGATTTATAATTGGCAACAACCGGATTGGCCCGATTTCAAATACGATCTTATAGATATAGAGGATATTATGTTCTCTTTTGCAGAGGAGATGGGGCGTGTTTCAGGTGTGCTGAATGGCTTGTCAAAAGATTCACAGTCGGAAACATTGGTAAATATGATGGTTTCGGAGGCCATAAAAACTTCTGAAATTGAGGGGGAATATCTAAACAGACAGGATGTTGTTTCATCCATTCGCAACAATTTGGGCCTGAACAGGGTCCCTGCCAATGTGAAGGACAAAAGGGCAAAGGGCATCGGCAGCTTGATGGTGGATGTAAGGCAAACTTATGATGAGCCTTTGAGCAAGGAAAAATTATTTTCCTGGCACAAAATGCTGATGGAAGGTAGCCGTGGTGTGCAGATCGGGAAATGGCGTTCCCATAAAGAGCCCATGCAGGTGATTTCCGGCGCTGCAGGAAAAGAAAAAGTTCATTTTGAAGCGCCATCCTCCAGACAGGTCCCTTCGGAAATGGATCGGTTTATTGCCTGGTTTAATGAAACTGCACCAGGGGGTAAAAAGCAAATCAAAAAAGCTCTTGTCCGGTCTGCCATAGCCCATTTGTATTTTGAATCTATCCATCCTTTTGAAGATGGTAATGGAAGGATCGGGCGTGCGATTGCTGAAAAAGCTTTGTCGCAAACTTTGAAACGGCCGGTATTACTTAGCCTTTCTAAAACCATAGAAGCCAATAAGCGACAATACTATGCCGCATTGGAAAAAGGGCAACGAAGCAACCATATTTCTTCATGGATAAAATATTTCACAGAAACGATTCTTCTGGCTCAGCGCCAGGCCCGGCAACTCATAGATTTCACCTTGAAGAAAACAAAGTTCTTCGATCATTTCAAGGATATGCTCAATGAGCGTCAGCTAAAGGTAGTGAAAAGAATGTTTGATGCCGGAACTGAGGGATTTGAAGGTGGTATGAGCGCCGCTAAATATATTTCATTGACCAAAGCATCCAAAGCAACAGCAACAAGGGATTTGCAATACTTGTCAGAGATTAAAGCATTTATTATTGAAGGAGGCGGACGAAGTACACGTTACGTCCTTAATCTGCGGGAATTATAATGTTTGACCGATGAGAATGATAAAAAATATTATGCCCTTTCAGGGCTTTTTGGTCGTTTGCAATATTGCCGGAGGGCTACACCCTCCACTGATATATTTCGCCCTTTCAGGGCTGGAACAGCCATCTATTTCATCATCAATCACTCTTTACTGATGACTGAAGAACTGTTGACTGCCAACTGATTTTTTATATCCTCTACATCCGCCATCAGGTGTTGAAGTTGCAGGTACATTTCCTGGCTGGGATTTTTGAAGTTGTAGCGCATCTCTGCTTTCAATAACCAGATTTCCCGGACATCTTCTACATCAATATTTTTGTTTTCGAATTCGCGATTATCACTTTTCAATACCAGGCCCTGGCGTTTGTCAATACGGTTCAAAACCCGTTTGATAAGAATAGCATCCTGCATCACGATGATATAGATATAATCATCCTTAAGTGTTTGCCAGTCTTGTACATATTGGCCTATCACCCAGGAGCCTTGCTGAATAGTAGGCTCCATACTGTTCCCTTTCACTTCAAATGCCCTGAAAGTTCCGCCGCGGAACTGGTTACCTGGTAGACTTATCTTAGGCAGCGTAGAAAGGAACTGTGGTTCCTGTATATTGTCAATATAGCTGGCGGCAGCTTTGCTTGCAACTACCTCTACATTTTCATTGCCCGATGAATCATTAGTAATGCAGAGCACGCGGAGGTTTTTGCCTGATACCTGTTCTGATGTTTTCAGTTTCGGCTCTAGGGCTACATAAGCTGCAGGGTTTTCTTCCTTTGAATGCAACATGGCGCCACGGCCGGTAAATACCCAATCAGGGTTCAGGTCGGGGTAGGTATTGAAAATAGCCTCAAAAAATTCTGCGGTTGGTTGCTTGTCGGGCATCAGACTCTTGCGCACACGTTCTTGTCCAAGACCTATGCTTTCAGCAAAGACATATTGAGCCATTCCGAGATACTCTTTGTGGAAATATCCGAGCCTTTCTCTGAAACTATCTGAATTTGAAATACTTGCTATAACCATAATTTTATTACAAAAATTTTTGCACAATTTTCATTGTAATTACAACTAAAGTTGTATATTTGTCCCCTGACTATTTAATAAAACAAACAAATGAGCTACAAATGTACAACTATAATTGTAATAAACAAGCAAATACCAACAAAATTTGTAAATACTTCTTAGGAAACAGGGGTCAGGCGTCAGGAATCAGTAGGCTTACGCCTGAATTTTTGGACTGAACCCAATAGGCCAAATTACAAATCCAAAAAAATATTGAATTATAATTCCCTGATAAACTATGACATACAAATTATTTTTCAGAAACAGGGAGCCAATAAGCCCTCTAACTATATATGTACATTAGAAACACGACAAAGACCAATTACGAATTACGAATTGCCTTACGGATGTGAATAACTAATCGAAGTACCCAAATTTCAATTTTCCAATCACAATTTTCAACTCTTCAAAAAATGCAATCACACAACCATATCATTATTGAAATCAACCGCTGCCGATACTATAAGGACCTCTGCCGGAAAATTGCCCGCATTGACCTTGTAGATGACCTGTACCAGGAATTTATTCTAGCTCTGCTTACATATGACAACCTTCCGGAAGTATATCAGAAAGAATGGTTTTCTCAGTTTGCTAAAAAGATCATTAACAATTTATATCATTCGCAAACCAGTACTTTCTATAAAATATACCGGCATAACGATAAGAGAGTCAGTTTCTTTCCCGGTATTCCAAGAGTCCTGGAAGAAACGCCGGATCATTTTGAAAAAGACGAGACTGATGCCCTCGCTTTTATCAATAGCGAACTGGATAAAATGGACTGGTACGATCGGGAACTGTTCAAAGCTGCCTTGAAGCTAAACAGCAATCGAAGGCTGGCCAGGGAAACCATGATCGGCAGGAAAAGCATTAATAATACGATCAAAAGAGTGAAAGAACGCATCAGAAAATCTCCTCAATTTCAACAATTTCTCTAATAATGAAAGCAAAAATATTAATTGTGGTAAATCCCGAAGTTACAGGGGTGGAATACTATCGGCAGTTGATTCCGCATTACCATTTCAATAGTCATTATAAAGATGAATTTGAGGTTCACCAGATCAATGAGATTGAATCGGCGAGCGATGAATTTCTAAAACAGTTTCAGCTGGTCCAATTCAGCAGAATTGCTTCCTGGAATGGAAATTCTCAAAAAGTTCTTGGAAGGCTTCGCAGGCTTGGGATCATCTCTGTTTTGGATATCGATGATTACTGGGTTTTGCCTATAAACCACCTCCTTTACCATTTTTACAAAGAAAAAGATATTACCAAACAAACGATCGTTAGTTTAAAATATGCAGACCACATAACCACCACTACCTCTCTTTTTGCAGCAGTAATTCAAAGCGTCAATCCTCGTGTTACCGTGCTGCCAAACGCCATTGATCCCACCCAGCCACAATTCGAAATTAACCCCACCTCCTCATCTCCCCTCCGTTTTGGCTGGGTGGGCGGCGTTTGCCATTATGAAGATATCAAGCTCGTGGAAATGGGTTTTGCAAAGCTCAACCATGACAAAAATCTTGATAGTAAACATCAACTATACCTCATGGGATTTAATGCCGGGGATACAACCGGAATATACTATCAATATGAAAAAATTTTCACTGCCGGTCTCAATGAAAACCGGGATACCTATTACCGGATCCATGCAGCCAATGTTTTCAGTTACGCGCAGGGATATAACCTGTTTGATGTGGCACTAGCTCCTCTCACCCAAAACCTCTTTAATAACTGTAAAAGCGAGCTGAAAATGATTGAAGCAGGCTTCATGAAAAAGGCCATGATAGTCAGCGATGTGATGCCTTACCAGGCCATAGCTAAACCCGGAATCAATTGCTTGGCTGTAAAAGAAACAAGCTATGAATCAGCCTGGTACCTAAGTATGAAAAAACTCATTAAAAACCCAAATCTCGTCGAAGATCTTGCTGAACGACTTCATGAAGATGTTGTCGCAAAGTATCATATTGATCTTGTAAATAAAACGCGGGCAGATTTGTATCGAAGATTATTGGATTAAATAATTAAATATTAAAAGATTACAAGAACAATGAATACAATTTTATTGATCATTTCTATTGCCTGCTTTGCCGTCTTGATATCCGAAGCTTCAGGCATTATTCAATGGGCAAAATTCTTTTTCAATTTCAACAGATTAAAACCATTAGATTGTCCGTTGTGCCTTGCCTGGTGGCTGGCATTACTCGCTTTTCTTTTTGAAAAACATTATCTGCTTGCGCCATTTTTCGCTGCAACGAGTTCAATACTTGCGATCTGCATTTCTAAAGTACTAAAGAACTTATAAACAATCTCCCGAAGGCCAAATCACTAATCACTAATCACAAATCACAAATCACAAAATAACCATGAGCTCAACCACTATAGAAAAGCTTGGCAAATACCTTCCCTTTTGGGAGTATTATAAAGCTAACAAATGCATTCCCCCTATCAATCTTCCCACCCTGGAATCCATTGCAGTCATCTACCGGGAAGAACTGCATCCCGCACCGGTGAGATTATATTGTAGTGTATGCGTGGAAGAAATGATCACGACTTTATTCTACCAATATGAGCGGGATATTGTAAAAATTGACGAATCCAAAGAAACTTATGAAACCAAAAAACCAACTGAACCCCAAAGCGAAAAGCTCCTCTCGTCCGGCAACAAAAAGAACCAAAAAAAGCGCGGTAGAAAAGTCAGGCGCAGGAATCGAAAAACCCAATTGGGATAAAGCCCTGCACGATGTTTTTGATAAGTGCATTAATACATTAAATGAGGATGTACAGAGCCTGAGCCCAAAAGACCGACTGGCTTTTATCAAAGCAATCAGTGATCATTTTAGTCCGGAACAAAAAGCCAAAAAGGAACCTCCGGGTAGTGATATAAACGAAATAAAACTCACCATTCTGCACAAATATATCGATGAACCCGGAGCGTAAAGAATTTAAATTGGAGGGATCTGAATTGGTCTTAATAAACCTCGAATCCCAGGATCGCATTGTTGCTAACCAGGGAGGCACATCTTCTGGTAAGACCTGGTCTGTTTTGCAAACCATCATTCTCAAAGCTTTGCGCGAAAAACTGCATATTTCTGTTTGCTCCGTAAGTCTTCCGCATTTAAAAAAGGGCGCGCTATTGGATTTTACCAACCTATTGACAAAGTATGAATTATATGATGAAAAATTCTATAATAAAACTGATAATATTATCAGAATTGGTAAAAGCCGGATTGAATTTTTCAGTCTTGATGATCCCGGCAAAGCCCGCGGCCCGAGAAGGGATATATTATTTGTAAATGAGTGCAATCTGGTTCCATACGAAACCTTCAACCAGCTCATGCTGCGGACAAGAAAGCAGGTGTTTATTGATTATAATCCTGTCGATGAAAACCATTGGATATATGAGAAGATTTTAACCCGGGACGATTGCACGTTTATCAAGTCAACATACAAAGACAACCTATTCCTTGACAGGAAAATAGCCCAGGAAATAGAGCGACTCAAAGATACAGATGAAAACCTCTGGAAAATATATGGACTCGGAGAACGTGGCCAATTGAAAAGCACGGTTTACAGTCCATGGGAAATTGTTGATGAATTGCCCGAAGACGGGGATATCTTTTATGGACTTGACTTCGGTTACAATGTTCCCGCTGCACTTGTAAAATGCTGCCTGAAAGATGGGAACCAGCTGTATGTGGATGAATTGATCTACCAGAGTTATTTAACTAATAGTGAATTGATACTACTGATGCGAGACATCATTACACCCCATGCCAGTATCTATGCTGATGCAGCTGAACCGCAGCGCATTGCCGAGATCAGGAAAGCAGGGTTTAATTGCAGGGCGGCAGATAAAAGTGTCAAAGATGGTATAGATAAACTCAAGAGGATGAAAGTACACCTTACCCGCAGAAGCACGAACATTTTAAAAGAACGTCAAGGCTACAAATGGAAGGAAGATGCCAGTGGAAACCTGATTGACGAGCCGGTAAAATTCAATGATCATGCCCTGGATGCGATGCGATATGCTGTCCATACCCATGGGCTGAGGCCCAACGGTAAGTATGCAATGAGATAAATTAAGAATTAATAGATTCAAGATTAAAAAATTAAAAAATGCCCAAACTCCCAACCTCCTGGAAAAAGATTTCCCTGAAAACCTATGTCGAATTAGATAGGATTATCAAAGATAATACCCTGAATACAAGTGAAAAAGACATAGAAGTATTGGCACTGCTTTTCGGCAAAGCACGAAGTGATATATTAGGATTGCCATTTAATATCAGGCATGAATTGCTTCAGAAAATTCAATTCCTGAATAACCTGGATTCAATAAAACCGCTTCGATTATCCAAAGGATTTCGGTTCCTTATCAAAGGAAGGAGATTTGAAATAACACTGAATGCAACGGAACTAACAGGCGGACAATATATTGATCTGATGACCTTTCTGAAAGATACAGAAGCCACAAATCAGAATATTCATAACATCCTTGCAGTCCTGGCTGCACCCTTAAAATTGGGTTTTATCAAAACCAAATATGACGGTAAAGATCATGAGAAGAGAGCAGCATTTTTCTACGAGAATATGCCAGTATCAATCGCCTATCCGATCCTGGTTTTTTTTTGCAATCTCTCGGAGCATTTAACGGTAGCTATGCAGGCTTATTTGAAGACCGAGACATCGAAAAAGATGGAACTGATCCGACTTCGGATGCAGGATATCATGAGCGCTACGGCTGGCTTATAGTGCTTGATGCACTGAGCAATGGCAACGGAAATCTCTGGGAATATTATACAGAACTTAATGTGATTGAATTTATGAACAGGATATCTTTTTTGAAAGCAAAAAGTAGGCATCAGGAGTCAGGAATCAGGAGTCAATAAAAAACAAATCAAATGGAGAATATACAAAACACACTAGAGGCCTGGGGTGAGAAGATTGTGGATGCACTCAGAGCTGCAATACCACCTGGGAAAGACACGAATGAAATACTTGGAAGCAGCATTGGTTTTACAATTAATTATGCGGGATTCCCGATTGTATTTGAACTGCAATTAGCTGATTATTACAAATATATTGATTCCGGTCGCGCACCGGGAAAATTTCCACCGCCTGATGTCATTGCGAATTGGATCAAGAATAAACAACTTAGTATTATCCGAAATTCTGGATTGAAAAGTATAAAAAACAAATCCACATCTCCATCAATTTTGTCTCAACAAAGCCAGATCAAAAGCCTGAGTTTCCTTATTAGAAGAAAGATAGCCAGATATGGAATTCCCGCCAAGAATTTTTATTCAAATACACTTGGTCCAGATACATTTCAGGAATTGAATGATAGTCTGAGTGCTGCTTTCAAACAAGATATTCTGGTTTTATTAAATGCCTATTAGTAACTCCTTTCCATAACTCAACAACTTACCAACTCAACAACTCTCTAACTCTCCAACTCTCCAACTCAATAACTTCCCATGACCATTACCCAAACCCCTCAGAAATTCAGTCCTGCTTATAACGAACTGGTTTATGTTGTTGTAAGCACCAACGAAACCCAGCCCAATTATAAATATATCTGTGACATATATGCAGCTGACGGATCGACCCGTCTGGCAAGAATCAAACGTATTCCACAGCCGGATGGATATGGCTTGTTTGACCTGCACCGGATTTTGGAAAATTATTTGAGTTATGATATTGATGCTTCAACAGCAGGTTTTACTTCGAATAGCAAAAGTTTTTATGGCTATGTGATTAAATTCGGGGAAGAATATGGTTCCGGCTCCTCAGGCCCTACCCAATATCTTTCGCTGGTAACTGACACCAAAAGATATATTTATAACTCCGTTTTTGATTTCCCTGATTTTATAAATTACAGCCAAACTGATTGGTTGATAGCGACATCTACTCAAAAGAAATTCCTGACCAATGCACCTCTTTCTCAAAGTGTCAGGCCAGGGACTAACTCGTGGTTGTATTTTATGACTGATACCAATATCGTATCAAAATTGGTTTTACGAACTTATGGTTCAAGTGGTACTTTATTGTCATCCTATGCTTTATCGAACCCCGATACAGACATGTCTATTGATACTAACCGTTTTCTTCGGGTTCCTGCAGGGCCAGCCAATGCCGGGTCTGCATTTAGCACAACACTTGATAGTACCATTGGCAGTTATACGCTTCATCTCGAGGATGGTAGCAGCAATGTAATAAGCGAGATATTCATTTTTAAAATCAATACCGAAATCACGAAGTACACATGGTACCGGTTGCATTTTCTAAATAAAATGGGAGGATTTGATAGTTTTGATTTCAGGTACGTAAGTCGGTCTAAAATAAATATTACCCGAAACAATTATAAAAAATATACGGGTGTCGAAAGTGGCGGTACGTGGAGTTATGCTTCGGACGAACGTGGGCACAGCCAGTACGACACACTTATTCAAGAAACTATTACAATTAATAGTGATTGGATTACAGACGAACAAGCTGCTTGGTTAGAAGAATTATTTACAAGCCCAGCCGTGTACCTGGAACGATCAGACCGTAGCCTGGTGGCTATCAATATTAGCACCAATAGTTTCGAGATCCAAAAGAAAGCAAATGACAAACTGATCAATATCCAGCTCGATTTTTCTTGCGCTTATGATAGGTTCCGCCAAAGAGGCTAAGAAATGATCAATAATCTTTAACCTGCAAACAACTTGACAACTTAATAACTCTCCAACTCAACAACTTCTCCATGCCCGATCAAACCATTGCCTTACAACTTAATATAGATACCAACGCACCTGATGCCATAGACCAGGTAAAACAAAAAATAGATGAGCTCCAGCAAAAGGTGGACAGTGCTGCTAAAGGCAGCCAGGAATTTGCCGATGCCTTTGCCAAACTGAACGATGCAAAGTCTCTCGTCGATCAATTAAGTTCTTCAACATCTTCTCTGTCACCACAATTTCAGAAATTCGGAGATACGGCAGCGCAGGCATTTAAAGGTATTGGAGCAGCAGCAGAACTCGCAGCTCAGAATAACGCTGATCTGAACAAAATAGTAGAAAACGCAACTGTTTCGGCGGCGAATGCGGGGACACAGCAGTTAACATCTCTTCAAAAAATTCATGCACAAGAAATCCAGGAAAATGAAAATTTTGAGAAGACTATTTCGGATTCAAAAACCAAGTATCAGAACCTTGATATCGAAAATTCTCAAAGGGCAGCCAATGAAAAAAAGAAGATCATTGATTCAGAATTTTCCATGGCTGAAAGCGGTGCTAATGCGTTGATGCAATTGGCTGATACGATGGTCGAGAATGGCAAGAAGAATACGGACGCCCAAAAAGCTACTGCATTGATAAAGATTGGGATAGATACTGCAAAAGCTATTTCATCATTGGTCGCTGCATCTAATGAAAACCCGGCCAATGCGGCAACATCAGGGGTGGCCGGAGCAATCCAGTTTGCAACCGGAATCATAGAAATCCTGGCCAATATTTCAAAGGCAAAAGATATATTATCAGGTGGTAGCGATTCAGGAGGCAGTTCTGCTTCTTCACCCAGCCTGAGTTCGGCTTCATCAGGGATCAATACCAATGCGCCAAAGCTCACACCGCAGCAAAGCTCTGCGGGCACAACAAACATTCAGCGAACCACCCAAGGCAATACGACTCAGATGGGAATGATAAAAGCCTATGTGGTAGAAACCGAAATTACTCAGGCTCAACAAAGGGCGGCAACGCTTAAGAGCCAAAGCCTACACTAAACAATTACGAATTACGAATTATGAATTACGAATTGCGCACCGCGGATAAAAACCATAACTCAATAACTTACCAACTTCTTCCATGTATCAAACAGAAATATATATAGCGCCGACACGACAGGGAACCATTAATATCATTTTAGGCAGCACCACTGTAACCGGAAATGATACGGATTTTAATTCTTCAGACATCGGTAAGCAATTGAAAATAAGGACTGAGGACGGCTATAAGACTTATGGTATTACTGCAGTCGCGTCTTCTACGAGTATAACTATTAGCGCTGCATCTGATTATGGGCAGAGTAATTGTTATTATAATACTGACTATAAACTCCTGGATACATCTCCGGATATATCTATGCCTGTAACCTATTCTATTTTTGATATTTCAGAACCAGACAAAAGAGGAGGTACGCGATCGAAGACACTTGAATTGCCGGGCACCAAACAGAATAATATTATTTTCAATCATATTTTTGAGATTGATTCGGATGGCACTTTTAATCCGAATATCAGTGCGGATTGTATCGTTTACCAGAACACGGTTGAGATACTAACAGGTAGTTTTCAGTTGCTCCAGGTAAATAGAAATTTCGATAATATCATATACGAATGTGCAGTTCTGGGAAGGGTAACGAATATCTATACGGTTTTTGGTGAAAAGAATCTGAATGACCTGGACCTGAGCGACTACAACCATAATTATACCCAGGCAAATCTGACAGCATCATGGACGCTCGATTCCGATAACGGCTATGTTTATCCCATGATTGATTATGGTGAAACAGATGCCAGTCAGCAAACGATCTGGCAGGTAAACCAGCTGTATCCGGCAGTATATGTCAAAACGTTGATTGACAAAATATTTGCTTTGGCGGGATTTACATATAGCAGCACTTTCTTTAATAGCGGGTTCTTCAAAAAGCTCATTGTTCCCTTTAATGCCGGAAGTTTTAAATACAGTGAGGATGAAGTAGCCAGTAGATTGTTTGAAGCGGGTATGATAGCAGGGTCGGCCAGTATTACCACCTCATCTTCAGACACATATTTGACAATACCTTATAATGATATTGCAGTTATTCCGGATATGGATCCATCGGGTCAGTTTAATCCCGCCACCCATGAGTGGACTGTAGCGAAATCCGGGCATTATGACCTGACAATGCTTACGAATCTCACAGTCACATTTTACAATACCAGCGGCCTGATATTAGATGTAGATTATCCCGGGTATATTGAAGTTGTAATAACGAGGGGCGGGACTCCTTTAGCCATGGATCCGACTATGCAGGATGATATAAGTTCTTACCTGCACTTTAGCGGTTCCACAACGCCTCACGATGTGAACATTACATCGGTATTTAACAATCTGTATTTGCTTGTCGGCGATGTAGTTAGTTTCCAGGTTCACTTAAGGGGAGACACTTCTTTTACCACATTTGGGGTTACAGTTGAAGCCATTCCAAATTGTTATGTATACAATGCCGTTGTGAATGAGAATATTACAGAAGGTGATGGGGTGGTGATGTCAGATGTTATCCCTCAAAATATCCGTATCAGTGATTTTTTCAGGTCAATTACCAATATGTTCAATCTCTATATAGATGAGGATATCAATATACCAAACAGGTTGAATATCGAACCACGAAACACATTTTATGGGGGCGGCATTTTGCAGGACTGGACGCATAAATGGGATAGGAGTCAGCCTGTTAATATACTATTAATGGGAGAGTTGACATCACAGAATTATCTTTTTACTTATCGAAGCGACCAGGATTACTGGAACGATAAGTACACCAAAAAATATATCCAGAAAGACCACAATGAAATCTATGGCGAATATTGGCTGCCGGTTGATAATGATTTCCTGACAGATACTCAGAATATTGATGTCGTATTTGCACCTACGGTTTTGAGTCAGTACCAGGCCAATAGTATGATCCTTTCTTCCATTAGATTTATTGACACCAACCCATCTATTTCAACTGATAAAACAAGCCCAAAAGGTTCGGTGATCCGGATCCTCTATTATGGCGGATTGAAATCAGGTAATTGGACTTATCGGAGTCTGGCAAGTGGAACGGCAGTAGATACTTCTAAAACCCAATATCCATATGCAGGGCATTTTGACGATCCGGTGAATCCAACCGTTGATATTAATTTCGGTCTTCCCGCAGAGTTATATTACCAGGCTAAGGGACAATCGGTAACTGATAATAATCTATTCAACGCTTACTATAGCAGCCAATATGATGAGATAACTGATAAGGATAGCAAAGTGGTGGACATGTTCCTGAACCTGAATCCGGCTGACATACAGTCTCTTGATTTTAGAAATGAGATTTATATCGCGGGACAGTACTATAGGCTGGTGGAAGTAACAGATTATGATATCGTAAATGCTGGACTGACAAAGTGCCGTTTTTTGAAAGTAAAAACCGGGCGACAATTTGTGGCGTCAACACATAATCTTAATGGTGGCAAAGGTGCTTTGATCAACAACATGCGTGTTCCTGTTCTCAGTTATTTAAGCATTGGAATTCCTTCAGGTTTGGTGGTAGGGAATAATAACACCACAAAAAAAGGAGGCCTGGTAATAACCGGAGATGGAAATGCGGTATCCGGAAAAAATGTAACGGTTCTGGGCGGAAATGGCAATATCATTAATGCCAATAATGTTACACTTATCAATACAAGCGGCCAAACGATCACAGATGATAATGCTACTTATATCGATGGCGCCAGGTATGTCAAAGCCTCTGATATGAGTGGACAGTCAACCCTAATGGGTGGAATGTCAACTGTAAGTTTAACAGGTATTTCACCAGCAAGTGTAATCCTCATAAGTTATACAGGTATCGGCATTCTAACAGGGACATTAAGTGTTGCTGCAGATCCTGATTATTTTACGATCAATTCAACATCACCAACGGATACTGCAGTTGTAAACTGGTATGTCGCGAAGATGTGAACCTCTCGCAAAGGCGCAAAGACGCCAAGGAAACAAGAAGGCAGAAAAGAAAAATTCTTTGCGTCTTTGCGCCTTTGCGAGAAATAAAATTTGCGAGATAAAATTTTCCTAAAACATAAACCCAAATTTATTATGACCCCAAACCTACCCATTTACCGCCTCGCCCTGAACGACGATCCCGAAAGCGGGGTGGACTACATAGCCCTCGTGGACGATCCCGCGATCCGGCGGCAGTTTATGGCCTTTAAATCGCACAAGTCACAGAAGCTGCGGTTCCTGGCAACCAACCCGGATCAACAGATCGTCAGTGGTCCCCTCATGTTAGCTGACATGTGCATTTTCCGTGATGACCCTATCCATGGTGAGCACCTGGTTTATTTCGACGCACAAACAATCAGGCAGATCATCCTGCGCTTTTTCCAGAAAGGTCTCACATCCAATATCAACCTCATGCACCTTCCCGATGCAAAGCCGGAAGGAATTTACATGTTCGAGAGTTTTATCATTGATTCATCGAAGGGAATTACAACCCCAAAAGGTTTTGAGACCTTACCTGATGGTTCCTGGTTTGGCAGTTTTAAAATTGACAATGTCGATGTCTGGAACCATTTCATTAAAACCGGAGAGCTCAAAGGCTTTTCTGTGGAAGGATTCTTTAGTTATCAGAAGGAAATTTCAAGGGAAGAAATGCAAGTCGAGGAGATTATGAAAGTGATAGAAGGGGTTATTTAAAACCAAATGTTATTTCCAATTCCCAAATTCTGAAAAATATTTCTCTCAGTTAATCAGCAACATACAAAATATTTTTCAAAAACAGGGAGCCACTTTGCCATCTAACTATATATGTACATAAAAGCAATTCTAAAATCATGACCAAAATCAACGCAAAAGAAGCAATCGAAAAAATCAGAAAACTACTGTTTACCGACGGTGGCCAGGCTGGCGCATCTACCTCGAAAGCCGGTGCAACAACCACAGTATCTTACAACCTCAAGGACGGCACACCTATTAAAGTTGTGGGCAGTCTTCAAAACGGAGCCGAAGTATTGCTAGTCGGCGTGGATGGTGATACACCTGCTCCGGATGGCGAACTGGAGCTTGCCGATGGAACCCTAATAGGTGTAACCGGAGGCATCATCACAGAAATTGAAACAGCTGGCCAGGCAGCAGATTCAAAAGACGGCGGCGATGCGCCAGATGAAAGCCAGTTCAAAGCAATTAATGGATTAGAATCCAAAATCTCGGAAATCGAAAAAGAGATCAATGCTTTCAGGGAGTCGTTTAAAAACCAATCGCTTGCACAGGAGCAGGTTTTGGACCTTATCAGCAAACTCGCAGAACTTCCTTCCAGCGAACCTGCTGCCAAACCCAAAAATGCCTTCTCAGAAATCCGAAACAAGCAGGAAGAAAAAATGAGGCACCTTACCGATAGTCTGAAAAGACTTAAGCAATTACGAATTGCGAATTAAAAATTACGAATTCCAGTAACTCACCAACTCATCAACTCACCAACTCAATAACCTAATCACTCACCAACTCAATAACTTTTAAAACTTATGGCATTTGACGTTTCAGCATTAAGCAATTATACCAACGAGAACAATTTCCCTCTGATCACCAAGAGTTTGTTCGAAGCCAAAACCATGAAATTAATGACCCCAATGACGGGCATTAAATCAGCCGAGGCTGTGAACATCATGGAAACTGATTCTATTTTCCAGGCAGGTGGCACCTGCGGTTTCCTTTCTTCAGGAACCACTGCATTCAGCCAAAGAACCTTAACCGTAGGCAAGGTCAAGATCAATGAATCTCTTTGCCCCAAAACATTGGAGGCGTATTATTTACAACTCCAACTACCGACAGGAAGCCGTTACGAAAACCTTCCTTTTGAAGAGGTGTATTCCAATGAAAAAGCCGGAAAAATAGCACAGCAGCTAGAAATAGCTGTATGGCAAGGCGATACCACATTGTCTGATGCTAATCTCAAAAGATTCGATGGACTTTTGAAGATCATTGATGCTTCTGGCTCTGCCATTGCAGCAGATTCTTCTAACAATACTGCGGCTATCACATCCGCTAATGTAGTTGCCAAATTCGACAGTCTCTATGAGAATATTCCGACGCAACTTCTCAACAAAAATGACTTTGTAATTTTCTGCGGACTGGATATTTTCCGTCTTTATACAGTAGCCCTCAAAAACCAGAATCTCTTTCATTATGACGGCGTGGCAGCCGCGGCAGATATGGAAATCATTATGCCCGGCACGAATATCAAAGTAATAGGTGTCAATGGATTGAACGCCGTTAATGACAATGCTAACAATACGGGACTGAATCGTATCATCGCCCTGCGTACTTCCAATATGTACTATGGTACAGACCTGATGAATGAAGAAGACCGTTTTGAAATTTTCTTTGCGAAAGAAGCTGATGAAGTTCGTTTCGTTGCTGAATTTAAGGCAGGTACCCAGGTAGCATTCCCTGCAGAAATTGTTCAGTACGGGAAATAATATTCCTTTTTTTAGAGTCTGGGCAAGGCCCCTGAGCTTGTCGAAGGGTGAGGCTTGTCCAGACTTTAAAAAACTATTGTGGGAATCCAAATCACAAATTACCAATCACAATTTTAAATCACAAATCTTATGTCTTGCGCACTCACACAAGGATATACCCTCGACTGCCGCGATAATGTCGGTGGCGTGAAGGAAATATATGTAACCGAGCTGGCTAACGTCACTTCATCTACTGTTTCTTCAGGCACCGTTACTGCGATCACGATGCTTACAGGATCGCAATTCTGGAAATACCAGCTCGAAAAGGAAACTTCTTCATTGGTTGAAAAAATCCAGACTAACGATTCTAATGGCACTATTTATTACGAACAGGATCTTGACTTTTCCATCCGGAAACTGCAGGCCAACTGGCGGAATGAGATTCGCTCCCTGGCCCAGAATAGGCTGGCTTTCATAGTACTGGATCGGAATGGAAAATACTGGTACTGCGGTATCAATAATGGACTCGAACTGCAAAGCAGCGATACACAGACCGGGAAAGGAATGGCCGACTTTAACGGCTACCAACTCAAATTCAAAGGCAAAGAAGAACTCCCGATGCCGCAGGTAGTTTTAGGAGATTTTGCAGCATTGCTCAGTCCAGCTCCTTAATCATTTACCATTTACCATTTACTTTTCACCACTCACTTCTCATTACAATGATAACCATCACCCGGGGAACCGCAAACACAATCATCCTGACACTTACAGAAAAAGTGAGCATAGGGAATCCAGTATTTCTCTTCGTGTTTACAAACGACCAGACAAGGCAGGCTTATTCTTGCATTGCGGCTGACCAATCTGAATTTACCTATCGATACAATGAATTCTCAATAACTGAAACCGCTTCTCCCAACCTCCTCACCGGCCAGGTAAGCCTGCCTTCCCCGGGTGAATATCATTATTCTGTTTATCAGCAAACCTCAACTACAAACCTTGATCCGACTCTTGCCGAAGGACTTCTGGAAACCGGGAAACTTGTCGTATTAATCACGGACTATGACACCAATAATACCTACGATTCTGAACCCAAAACAAATATTGTTTACGGCGAATAGCGAATTCAATACACTTCCGGAGGAATCTTTTAATCTTTTAATCTTTCAATTTTTCAATTTACGATGAGCAACGAACAACGAAACTATATGCAGATCCTTCGCTTTGGCAATTACACAGTTCCCGAATTTGTGGAAGTGCGCGGCAAACCCTGGATCTATTATGGCGAAAACAATAACTATCCTGATTATCTGGTGAATTTATTTAACAGATCCGCCAAACACAATGCTATTGTAACCGGAAAGAAAGAATATATAACCGGGAATGGTTGGGTGGTGAACGAAGCAGGTTTAAATGCCACGCAACTGTCAGCGGCAACCGGTTTTTTGAAGGAAGCTAATGTAGATGAAAGTCTTGATGATATCTTGGAGAAAGCAGCGCTTGATCTTGAAATATTCGGAGGATTTGCGATACAGGTTATTTATACCAAAGGAACCGGAAAGATCGCAGAGATTTATCACATCGATTTCTCCAAAATTCGGGTCAGTCAGGATGGATCATTTTATTATTTTTCCAATGATTGGACGAAATACCATCAGAGCCTCGAAAGCACTGGCCTCAAAGGATTTAATCCTTTCAATCCTGACAAACCAACCGGCACGCAATTGCTTTATTTTAAGGAATACAGGCCGCGTCTTGAAGTTTATCCCATACCGGATTATATTGGCTGTATTCCATACATTGAAGTGGATTATGAAATCGCCAATTTCCATTTGAATAATATTAAAAATGGTTTCTGGGGAAGCTTTATGATCAATTTCAACAATGGCGTGCCGGTACCTGAAGAACAACAGACATTGGAAACGATGTTGAAGAACAAATTCACTGGTTCCGGAAATGCAGGTAGGTTTGTATTGAACTTTTCTGACGATAAAACTAAGGCACCTGATCTGTTGCCGCTCCAGGTTCCGGACATGGATAAGCAGTTTACACTGCTGAATGACAGTGTACAGCAGGAAATATTTACCGGGCACAAGATCACTAGTCCCATGTTATTCGGAATCAAAACTGCCGGACAACTCGGTGGCAGGGATGAGCTTCGCGAAGCATCAGAATTGTTTCAGAATACTTATATCAATCACAAGCAGCAACTACTTACAAGGGTATTCAATAGTCTGCTCGAAGTGAACGGCGTAAATAACAAACCTTTAAAAATTATGCCTTCATCTCCAATAAGCTGGCAGGTTCCTGATGCTGTGATTGCGACTGCGATGACAAAGGATGAAGTCCGTGAAAATATCGGCCTCAAACCATTGCAAATCAAAGACGTGAGTGACGTATTGCCTCCTGTCAAACAAGCTTCATTACCTCCAACCAAATTGTAGGAAGGTCGGTGAGGACACCGACCTTGGACAAACCGAATTTTCAAATTGCCTCATTTTCAAATCGTCTAATAAATACTAAAATGGCCGTTCTATTTATCTCCGAAAAATACGTCAAAGACAATTCCTATATTGATAACAATGTAGACGACAAACTTCTAACGCCGCTCATCATCCTGTCTCAGGACAAACATATCTTGCCGGTAACGGGTACTTCGCTTTGGAATGATATTATATCTCAGATTGTGGCGGGTTCTGTATCCTCAGATTATCAGGATCTTTTAAATAATTACCTCCAAAAAGCAACTTTATGGTGGACACTTTCAGAAGCCGTTCTTCCGCTTTCATACAAGTTTACTAACAAGAATGTCATGCAGAAAAACAGCGATAATGGTCAAGCTGCGTCAATGCCTGATTTACTGAAACTGAAAGATCAGTTCACCCAAAATGCAGAGTATTATAGCGAAAGAGCCATCAGGCATTTAAGAGCTAACACAGACATCTTTCCTCTTTATCTGCAGATCACCGGTAATAGCCTGGAGTTTGTCCGACCTGAAGGCAATGCCTATAATACAGGTATGTTTCTGGGTGTGCCACCCGATGCAAATCACAGAATTCCGTTCAGTGAATTATACCAGGGAAAAAACGGACTGTGCCCGGAATATTTTGATAACAATTTATACTACTACAATGGATAATCAAAAAGGATCTCAATGGGAAATCAAAGAAAAAGAAGATGACCCGATCGAAAATCAAAGACTGCTAAGAATCTGGCTCGACCAGCAGGATAATAAGCAGAGAAAAAGAAAAGATATTCCAAAAACAAATAGTACCATTCATGTTCAGTTTAAATCAATTTGTTAGCCTGTTAAATTCATTGGCATCCGCTCATGAACAGATTAAGACTTTTGGGGAAGGAGATGTTTGGGAAATCGGCGCCTCGGCAGCGGTTCAATATCCCTTGATGTGGGCGGTACCGCAACCTTCATCTACCGCGCAAAAATTATTGAATATGAAGTTCAGTCTCATTTTTGCAGACATATTAGACCCCGATAAATCGAATGAACAGGATGTATTGAGCGATATGATGCAGATTGCCTTAGATATTCTGGCACAGTTGAATAACCCTGACTATGCTGATAATTTTATCCTGGATCCGAACGCGAATCTTATACCATTTACAGAAAAATTTGATGATGATGTGGCAGGATGGAAAGCAGATATCAATATCAAGATCAATTTTTTGTCAGACCGATGTGCGGTTCCATCCGGTATCGTTCCTTCAATTTCTTCTACCCTCAATATGCCGGTCATTGTCAGAAATTCTGATGGTAGTTATAATGTCAGTTTTGATGCCGGATCTACAGCGATTATACCAGATTCAGTTATCAAAAACAGCGATAACAGTTTTACGCACAGCTTGTCGGCAACAGAGTCTTATACCATTCCTGATTCGAGCATTACAGATTCTGACGGAACTGTTTCATCGTTACCTGCCACCAGATCTTTTACAGCGAAGACTTTGCAGGAACTGATAAATTCTGTCGCAGTTTCTACGATTTACAATGACCTTGTGACGGCTTCAAAATTGGCGGGTCTTGTAGAACTTTTATCAAATGCCGACCTCGGAAACCTGACTACTTCTCAACTTGATGAAGTAACAGCAATTCTAACTTCTGTCCAGGTTCAGCTTTTGAGTGATGGACAACTTAATGACTTATCAACCTCTCAGTTGAATTACATCACTGGATTATTGGGTTCCACACAAGTTGCTCTACTATCGAATACACAGATTTCTGAATTAACCAGTACGCAAATTCAGGAACTTACAAGTACTCAAATTGCAAATCTTACATCTACACAAGTGCAGGAACTAACAAATACCCAGATCGGGTATATGAGTTCAACACAGGTACAGGAATTGGTTCACAGTCAGCTATCTAATTTGTCTACATCTCAATTGCAGTACATCCTGGCATCTGTGATGAGCAACCAGTTTTTACAAGATAACCTGAGCGTCTCTCAGCGAAATTCTATGAATGAAATCTATACCCTGCAAACAGGGCAGACAACTTCCTATGCAACCGGCGACGATGGGAATTTGCAGCATGGTCGTTTGACAGATTTCTTTACTCTGAAAACAAATAATGTCTTTGGAAACACCCACCGCTTTACCGATGAAAATGGGACCCAGACTTATACCAGTAATTATGTCATTGACCATGCGACAGGGCTTGGGTGGTGTAGAAGTGAGCAAACAACAGCAGTATCATGGTCAAGCGCAATAACCAACGCGAATGGGTTTTCATTAAGTACCTCAATTGGTACATTGTCTAACTTTTATTTGCCCAATATGTCTGAATTTTTGAGTATTATGAATATGGAAAATTCCAATAATGTTTCATTAAACTACTCGCCATTTAATATTGCAGGAACAAGTAATGGTAGGTGGGTTTCAACGAGCATTTCTAATCCTAATACAAGTGCAATCAAAATAAGTACAGCAGTTATACCGCAACTTACTACTGCAGCCAAAACAGGAACGGCACCTTATTTTGTTGTAAGACGCCATTTTTAATTCAAAACGTTTTAAGGTTAAAACATGAAGCCAATCATCAATTTTTTATCAAACGACACAGTTCAAGTCTCTGCTGTAAATGCTGGAATCTGGCTGAGTGCATTAGACTGGGGCATTAAAATTGTCTTTGGCTTGCCTACAGCTATTTATATATGCCTTAAGCTTTACAGCGAATTTTTAAAACCCGATCAAAAAAGCAATAAACATGAAAACAATCTTCCTGAATAACTGGAAAACAAGTCTTATTGGCCTCTTGCTTATAGGGGCAGGTCTTTATACTGGCGTCACTGCAAAACAGAGTTGGGCAGAAACCGGACCTATTATCCTGGCAGGCGCTGGATTGATATTTTCAAAAGATGCGGGGGAAGCCCCTCAAATTATTAAAGAAGCCATTCAAAATCATATTCCTCATGATTGAAAAATTAAAATGGGCAGGCTGGATAGTAGCGACTTGCCTTTCACTCCTCCTTTTGGCACAAGGATCATGTCGGAAGAATAATCTAAAGGCACAGATTCCTGTACACGATACCATTGTAATACATGGAGATAGCCAGTTATATGTTGTGCAGGATACTGTTTTAAAGCCGTATAAAATCTACTATCATGATATTATTTCAAAAATAGATAGTGCAGGAATCATTAAAGATTATTTTGCAAGCCGGGTCTATCATGATACAATAAAAGCAAGGGATATAACTGCAGTGATAGAAGACAGTATTTCGTTAAATAAAGTTGAGGGTCATAAAGTACTGTTTGAAAACAGCAGGGATCTCCATTTGACAACAGTTGAACCGAAGCCGATAATTAAGCTATTCGCAGGCGGGTTCATAGGTTATTCTGCAAATAACATGTTGCCGCTTGCAGGTATTTCCCTTTCAGTTATAACGCGGAATGATTTACAATATCGTTATGAATATGATGCCATAAACAGGTCTCACACTATTGGGTTATCCTGGAAAATACATTTTCAAAAAATGTGACCAGTGAGTCAGGGCACTAATATTCTGGTGGATGCCGATTGAATATTGTTATTAAGAAGAATAGAATAAATGCCTGCCTTCCAGGAGAGTGCATCTGAAAACATATAAGTGTTCAGTCCTCTTTTCGCGCTAATTTGTGCTTTATGAATAATATTCCCACTCATATCTATAATTGTAATGGTTAGCGCTTCATCATCAGGTACTGAATAAGTCAAAAGAGCCAACCCCGAAGACACGGTCGCACTGTTTATTTTTATCGGGTTAACAGGATTTGTATTGTTAATGGGGACCATATTAAAAGTTTTGGATTCGCCATTAAAATCAGTCTGTTTGAGTCGGTAAAAAGATAATCCTGGCAGAGGTGATTCATCATAAGCGGTATATTCCTTTTTGGTCTCACTATATCCGGATCCTTTTATTTTGAGAATGGGGTCGAAATAGATTCCATCAGGACTGCGCTCAACTGTAAAAAAATCATTATTGATTTCAGAAGCAGTGGCCCATGAAAGCTCCGTTTCAGAATTTTCTAACGATGCCTTAAAATTACAAAGTGTAACAGGGAGAGGATCAACAAGAATTCCAGCAAAAGTTCCTTCATCGAATTGAGTAGAATTGTCATCAGCTTTAACATCATCGAATGTTCCTGGGTTGCTCTCAGACATCGCCCAGGTAATAGACATACTTTTAGTTGAACTTGCGGGAAGAATTGAAAATGTAAGATCAACGACAGGTGTATAACTGCTGGTTGTAGAAATGGTAACTCCTACACCTGTTGTAAAATCGAGGCGAACATCAAGAATTCCTGCAGCAAGTGTGGTAACCCCGGTAGAACCACCATCATATGGAGCCGACCCAAAACCGCCGACCCAGCTATAATCTGTTCCCAAAATGCCATCGCCTCCTCCCGCAAAGTTGACATAAGAATTGTCATATTCAAATACAAATTGTGCAGGGCCAAGTTTTTCAACATCGGTATTATTTGTATGGATTCCAAGTTCTAATACTAACTTAGATCCGTCATTTTGTAAAACAGTCCATTGCGCATCCATAACAGGATCACCTGTTTGCGCTTTTAGGGTTGCAATACTTGCAAAAAAGGCGATAAATATCCATGGATAGGGGCGTAAAAATCTTTTCATAGTTAGGGCTATTAATATTTTTTAAATGGTGTCAGTTAAAGCGTTTGCAATTTATTAAAGGATTTTAAAAAACAAAAATAAATTCAATTTTTTTTATTTTCGGGATTCGATCAATTCCTATCCTTCTTCATTAATCGCCCAAATCATTCTTAATCTCAATATATTTGCCGGAGATGATGGATGGTACCCCTTTATTAGAAGTGCAGCACCTGACTACTGTTTTCAAAACAGAAGACGAGGAGGTGATTGCCGTAAATGATGTAAGCTTTGAGCTGTACCCCGGGGAAACGCTGGGTATTGTGGGGGAATCGGGTTCGGGCAAGTCTGTTACTTCGCTATCCATTATGCGACTCATAGCAGAGCCGCCAGGAAAGATCAAATCCGGGTCTATAACCTATCATCATAAGGGTGGCAAGCCTGCAGACCTTCTGCGCCTATCTGATAAAGAAATAAGGCTGTACAGGGGTGCGGAGATCGCGATGATCTTCCAGGAACCTATGACCTCGCTGAACCCTGTGTACACCTGTGGCAACCAGGTCATGGAAGCCATTATCCTCCACCAGAAGGTATCTAAAAAAGAAGCAAGAAAACGCACCATAGAACTTTTCAAAGAAGTGCAGCTCCCGCGGCCGGAACAGATGGTTGACGCCTACCCGCATCAGCTATCGGGTGGACAAAAGCAACGCGTGATGATTGCCATGGCTATCTCATGCCGGCCTAAGATCCTTATTGCCGATGAGCCTACAACTGCATTGGATGTTACGGTGCAGAAAAGCATTATCGAACTCATAGACAAGCTCAAACGCGAGATGGGTATGAGCGTGATCTTTATCACGCATGATCTGGGCGTCATCGCAGAGATCGCAGACAGAACCCTTGTAATGTATAAGGGAAAGATCGTAGAACAGGGCAAAACATCAGAAATATTTAATGATCCTCAGCATCCTTATACAAAAGGATTACTGGCATGCCGTCCGCCACTGGATAAGAAGCTTTTGAGGCTTCCATCCATGAGTGATTTTATTGCCGAAAATGAAATAGGGGAGTTTACAGCTTCCGGAAAAACCATTGAAGCTATTATCACAGAAAAGCTGATGCCCGAAGGATATGAGGCATCAAGAAGAGAAAAATTATACAACCAGGAACCGATATTAAAAATAGAAAATATAAAAACCATTTTCCCGATAAGAAAGGGGTTATTCGGTCGGGCAAAAGAATTTGTAAAAGCCGTGGACGATGTCAGTTTCGAAGTATATCCGGGTGAGGTTCTTGGCCTTGCAGGAGAGTCCGGCTGCGGCAAAACCACATTGGGAAGAAGTATTTTAAGGCTTGAAGAACCAGACTCAGGCAAGATTATTTTTGATCATACAGATATCCGCGAGCTCGGCAATAATGCCATGCGTAAAATGCGCAAACATATCCAGATCATTTTCCAGGATCCGTATTCTTCTTTAAATCCGAGGCTCACCATTGGGTATGCCATTACCGAACCAATGTATGTACATGGCCTGCATGGAAACGATAAAACACGCAAACAAAAAGCGCTTGATCTGCTCGATAAAGTCGGGCTGCCATCTAAAGCATATAACCGTTACCCCCATGAGTTCAGCGGTGGCCAGCGGCAGCGTATTGGCATCGCAAGAGCACTTGCTGTGGAGCCGAAATTTCTGATCTGCGATGAATCGGTTTCAGCTTTGGATGTATCCGTTCAGGCGCAGGTGCTCAATTTGTTGAATGACCTGAAGGATGAGTTTGGCCTTACCTATATTTTTATTTCTCACGATCTTTCTGTCGTGAAATTTATGTCAGACAGGATCATGATTATGAGTGCAGGAAAGATTGAAGAAATGGGTACACCTGATGAGATTTTCAATCATCCGAAATCAGCATATACGCAGAAGTTGATTGATGCGATACCGAAGGGGAGTTAAGAAGATAATGTGCAAATTTCAGATTAGTAAATGTGCAAATTAATCAGGCCCCAGGCAATTAGCACATTTGCATATTGGCACATCTGCACATTTTCCTACCCAATCAACAATTCCTCAGCCACAGGCTGATACACATGATCAGGCTCAAAGACTCTCTCGGGATGATTGATATGATACTCAAACTCATGACGGAAATGTCGAATCGCGCTGGCTACCGGCCATGCAGCCGCATCACCAAGCGGGCAAATGGTATTGCCTTCAATTTTTTTAGCCACATCTACCAATAAGTCAATATCAGATTGTTGTCCTTTGCCGTATTCTATGCGATGTAAAACCCTTTCCATCCAGCCGGTTCCCTCGCGACAAGGAGAACACTGTCCACAACTTTCGTGGTGATAGAAGCGTGTGAAATTCCAGGTATTGCGAACAATACATTGGGTTTCATCAAAAACAATAAAGCCACCTGAACCCAGCATGGTGCCTGAAACAAAACCACCATCAGCTAAAGATTCATAGGTCATGACGCGGCCTTCGCCATTGATATTTTTTAGTATCAATTCTGTCGGTAAAATAGGCACTGATGAACCGCCAGCTACCACAGCTTTCATTTTTTTGCCGTTTGCTATGCCGCCGCACCATTGATCGCTATATATGAACTCTTCAACCGGTAATCCAAGTTCTATTTCATATACGCCTGGGTTATTAATATTACCACAGGCAGAGATCAGTTTGGTACCTGTACTTCTTCCGATTCCAAGTTTAGCATATTCTGCGCCGCCCATATTAATAATTGGCACCACGGCTGCAATTGTTTCAACGTTATTTACGACAGTAGGGCTGGCATACAATCCCTGCACAGCCGGAAAAGGAGGTTTGATACGAGGGTTTCCTCTTTTGCCTTCAAGTGATTCAAGAAGAGCTGTTTCTTCGCCGCATATATAAGCACCACCGCCAGGCTGTACGTATAATTCTAAATCATATCCGGAACCGAGAATGTTTTTACCCAGGAATCCATTGGCTTTGGCTTCACCAATTGCTTTTTCAAGGATTTTAATGATCCACTTGAATTCGCCGCGCACGTAGATATAAGATGTATTTGCACCAAGAGAATAGGAAGAAGTGATCATCCCCTCAATAAGCAGATGCGGTATGTGTTCCATGAGGTAGCGGTCCTTAAAGGTGCCCGGCTCGCTTTCATCCGCATTACAGACTAGGTATCTTGGATTGGCGGATTTCCGGTCAAGAAAACTCCATTTCATCCCGGTTGGGAATCCTGCCCCACCCCTTCCCCGAAGCCCGGAAGTTTTTACTTCTTCCATTACCTCATCAGGGGTCATTTTTTTAATAGCTTTTTCTACAGAAGCGTAGCCGCCATTCTTGCGATACACTTCAAATGTGTTGATGCCAGGGACATCAATATTTGCGAATAAGATCTTTTGAGCCATAAAATTTCAGTAAACCAGGTTACCTAACTTGAAAATCTTCGCGAAATTAGGGTTTTTTGAAACAGATTGTTCTGACATTAACTATTCCATAACAAGTTTCTGGCTCAGGTATTCCTGGTCGAAATAAGCATCCAGCATATATAAACCCGACCTTAATCTATATTGTGTAGGGTTGATGAATACATCGTAACGTCCTGTGTGGCGGAGGCCTTCATTTAGATTTATCGCCAGTTTGCCTGTGGCATCATACAGTTTAAGGATCACATATTTACTTCCAATAATTTCATAATGAATTACTAATGTATTCTTAAAGGGGTTTGGGTTGGCCGCAAACAAATTTGAATTGGCAATAAGTGTTTGAATACCAGCGGTTGTGACAGAAATGGAATCTGTGTAGTTTGTTTCACATCCACCTGAAGATCTAATGAGGAGGCTTACAGGGTATGTGCCGATATTTTTAAAAAGGTGGACGGGAGATGTAGAATCTGTTGTATCCCGATCTCCAAAATCCCAATGATAATGAGCCTCTGAGGTATCTAATGGTAAAAATATGGCTTCGTTTTGGTTCGAATGATAAACAAAACCGGCATAAAAGCTGGCACTGGTAGTAATTGTCTTGGATGCATTAGCACTGCATTGGTTTTTGCGCGCATATTGAAGACTGACTTTATAACTTGCCTCATTTTGATATAGATGAGAGGGAGAAACTTCACTTGATATGCTCCCATCTCCGAAATTCCATAACCATCCGCCATTTACGGCTACGGTATCTGGCAATTGATTTTTAAATTTAAATAAATAGCATGACGGTGCTGCCTCAAATGCCGGTTTTGTAATTGTGCCGACTATCGCAAGAAAACTGAGCGTATCATTCTGGTTATTCAGAGACCTTTGTACTGATATTTTGTATTTTCCGGTTTTTGCAAATACGTGTTTTAGTGGATAATAGCCGCTATCTTTAATTCCATCTCCAAAACTGATACTGTACATTGCATTATCTTCTGCCTGCGGATAGATAAAAGTGTCACCGGTACAAACAAGGTATTCACGGGTTTGAGCGAACGATACATTAAGGGCTGATGTTGTAATAAGAAAGGCAAATAATATTCCACGAAAAAAAATTCTGGATTTACGGGTGCAAATATTTGACCCATTGTTGATTATTGAAAAATAACCTTGGCTTTTCGGTATCAAATTACCCTGCATAATGTATAACTTAGAGATAATTAAACGATTTGACTTGCAAAAAATTGTAAATCCTTCCAGATCGCTGGGAATCCATTTTTGAACAGATGGAAACTTTATTAATCAACGAACAATTGAGAGTTTTGTGATAAATTTTCATTATATTTGTGTTACTCATTTTCACTCAATGAAGAAAATTTTACTTGTTGGAGCATTTATGCTCCTTATCTTAAGCAGGATTTGCGCGCAATCGGCAATTACCCTTACCGAAAATAATGTCCCGATTTTGCCCGGGCCTTTTCATTATTCGGTCGTAAATCCTAAATTGTTAACGCTCCCAAAAACCGGCTCGAATATTAAGTGGGACTATTCTAATATAAAGGGCGATTCGTCTGTAACACAGCTTTTTCTTTCTCATTACAATACACCTTTTACAAATTCGGCAACGGCGATAGCGGATACAGGGAAACATGAGTTTTTAACCAGTAATAGTAATTTTTCGGAAGTTGGTTTTTATGATAAAGATACCAAGGGGTTTTTCTTTGCCGGAAACTATGTGAAAGCCCAGTATTTTAGTCTAGCCAGTTATTTTAATAATGCTTCTGATAATATTACCATCCCACAACAGAATGATTCTGTGCGTTTAAACATCATTCATTTTCCTGCAACTTCAGGGACTTGCGACCGCTACAAAGTCACAAAATCACTTGATTTTTTATGGACGGTAAATTCAGCTGGGCTCAATAACGCCCCTTCAATAAAAAGAACATTTTATAATGTGGTGGACACTGTAACTTCCTGGGGTACATTACGTGTGCCGGTTGGCATTGCAAAAAGTATTGCCTATCCGGTTTTGCTTATCAGGCACAAAGTGATAGCGATAGACAGCTATTATGTAAATAATGTCGCTGCCAGCAAATATTTCCTCATTGCTTTTGGAATTACGCAAGGTAAAAAGACTGTTGATTGCGATGAATATTTTTATAGAGTTGGCCATCAGAATCCTTTGTTTACGGTTGAATTCGGAGGGGATACAACATTTACTACCTTCAAAGACGCGTTGTATTCAACCGATAGTACTCAACAGCAAGCTGGTTTAGAAGCGCAAAACTCCGATGATCATAATTTTACATTATATCCGAATCCGGCAAATGGCAGCCAGATAAATTGTTCTTTTACAAAAGAAGATAATTCTCCATGGAAAATATTGATCTTTAATTCAATAGGTCAGGCGTTTAAATCACAAAGCGTCGAAGGTATTGGTAAAATAAACATGAGTCTTGATATCTCAGGCACTAAGACCGGCTTGTATTTTGTAAATGTATTTGATGAAAACGGAATCCCAGTCGCTAGTACAAGGCTAAGTGTTATTCACTAAAATCAAAACTTCTCACATCTCACCTCTTACTTCTAACTCTTGATTAAGAAGTATCTTTGCAAGCAATTGCATGAAAACCTATCTCAGGATCATTAGTTATGTTCGGCCGTATAAGGACAAAATCGTCTTTTATATCCTTTTTACGATACTTTCGGTTGTTTTAAGCACCCTTGCTTTGTATATGCTTCGCCCGGTGATGGACATGCTGTTCAACCCGGATAAAGTGATCAATGCTATTAAACACCCCCCGGTTTTTAGTTTTGATCTGAATATCCTGATCCAATGGGTACAATATCATGCAGCAGTTCTTACTTTAAATGCCGGCAAAAGTGCTGCGCTGTTATATGCAACACTAGTTGTTGTTTTCCTCAATCTATCTGGCAATGTTTTTAAATTTCTCAGTGCCCGAGCCCTCGGAACCATCAGGACCCGTGTAGTTGAAGATCTTCGCAGATCTGCATACGACAAGCTTATCATACAGGAAGTTGGCTATCTTGAAAACCGCAGAAAAGGAGACATTGTAAGCAGAGTAACTTCAGATATAACAGAAGTAGAGTATTCTGTTGTCATCACTTTTGAATCTATTATCCGTGACCCATTGGGAATCATTTGGGTACTGGCTTTGATGATATCCATGTCCTGGCAATTAACGTTATTTATTTTCCTGGTTTTGCCCGTTTCATCTTTGATCATTGCACGTATTAGCAAGACTCTGAAACGCGACGCTAAAGATACCCAGGGAATCTATGGCAGGATTATGAGCCTTGTCGATGAGACAGTATCCGGGATGCGGATTGTAAAAGCTTTTCATGCAGAGAAATATATTTCAAATATTTTTGATGTCTTCAACAGACGCTATAGCAGGCTATCACGTCAACAGTGGCACAAAAAAGCCCTCGTTCCTATCTTTTCAGAATCGGCTATGGTTGGCGTGGTTGGACTTACTTTATGGTTCGGTGGTAACCAGGTCTATCATAATCAAATGACGGCTGCTACATTTATCAGTTATCTGTCCATGTTTTATCTTCTTCTCTCGCCTATAAAATCTTTATCCTCAGCCTTTGGTGGGATATATAAAGGATTAGCATCGGGTGAAAGGATTTTCGAATTGATGGACACGACTGTTACCATAAAAGACAGCCCTGACGCAGTGGCTGTTAGTGATTTTAAAAACGCTATAGAAATCAAAAATGTATCTTTTGCATATGTAAAAGAGAATGTGCTGCAAGATATTAACCTAACTATTGAAAAGGGGAAAATCATCGCCCTGGTTGGCCCATCTGGCGGTGGAAAATCAACACTTGCCGAACTACTGCTTCGTTTTTATGATCCAACTGCAGGCGAAGTTTTACTGGATGGTATCGATCTGAGAAACATGAAATTAGAAAGCCTTCGCGGCATGACTGCAGTCGTTACGCAAGACCCGATTCTCTTTAATGATACCATCTATAATAATATTGCTTTTGGTATGCCACATTTTACCAAAGAAGCTGTAGAACAAGCTGCGAAAGCCGCTAATGCCCATGACTTTATTATGGAAACCGAAAGCGCATACGATACCAATATTGGTGACCGTGGAGGCCTTCTTTCCGGTGGTCAGAGACAACGCCTCAGTATCGCCCGTGCCATCCTGAAAAACCCTGCGATACTCGTTCTGGATGAAGCTACTTCAGCCCTTGATACCTCATCAGAAAAGATCGTTCAGGATGCTCTTTACAGGCTCATGGAACATCGTACGTCCATCGTTATTGCCCACAGATTAAGCACCATACAGGATGCCGATGAAATTATTGTCATTGACAAAGGCCATATCGCCGAACGAGGTACCCACCAGGAATTGATCAGTAAAAACGGGTTGTATACAACTTTGTATCAATTGCAGCAGTTGGAAGTTGGGAAGACGGAGAGAATGTGATAATGTGATAATATGATGATGTGCTAATTGGCTGACGCGTACACTAAAAAAAATCATTTGTATAAACGGGTTTAAAAATAACGCTTATTGCATTTTTTGTATCAAGCGCTCTATGCTTATACCTGACGACTGACCCCTGACGCCTGTTTCCTAATCTTCTAATTTCAACACCGCCATAAAAGCAGATTGTGGTATTTCGACATTACCTACCTGCTTCATACGTTTCTTACCTTTTTTCTGCTTTTCGAGGAGTTTACGCTTACGGGAAATATCACCACCGTAGCACTTGGCAGTTACGTCCTTCCTCAAGGCGCTCACGGTTTCGCGTGCGATGATCTTTGCTCCTATGGATGCCTGTATAGCTATTTCAAATTGCTGACGTGGCAAAAGCTCCCTGAGTTTTAAGCAGATCTTCTTTCCCCATTCAAAAGCTTTGTCTCTGTGGATAATAGCAGAGAGTGCATCAACGGGTTCGCCATTGAGGCGAATATCAAGTTTCACGAGGTGTGATTCACGATAGCCTATCGGGTGATAATCAAATGAGGCATAGCCCCTTGAAATAGATTTTAATTTATCGTAGAAATCAAATACAATTTCGCCGAGCGGGAGTTCGAAGGCCAGTTCTACCCGCGACGTAGTGAGGTAAACCTGGTTTTTCAAAATACCTCTACGGTCGAGACAAAGTTTCATGATATTGCCCACATAATCAACTGCAGTGATCACCTGGGCAGATATATAAGGTTCTTCTACAAAAGAAATCCGGCTTGGATCAGGAAGGTCAGATGGGTTGGTAACAGTTACCGTTTCATCTGCGGTTGTGGTTACATGATAAGACACGTTGGGGACAGTAGTGATCACCGTCATATCATACTCTCTTTCAAGACGCTCCTGCACAATTTCCATGTGAAGCATCCCGAGAAAACCGCAACGGAATCCGAAACCTAAGGCCGCCGAAGTTTCTGGCTCAAAAACGAGAGAAGCGTCATTGAGCTGCAATTTATCCATGGCATCCCTGAGTTCTTCATAGTCTTCAGTATCAACCGGGTATATCCCTGCAAAAACCATTGGTTTTACGTTCTCAAAACCTTTGATAATTTCCTGCGTCGGACGGTCGCGGTGCGTAATGGTGTCACCTACTTTGACTTCCTTCGCAGATTTGATTCCCGAAATGATATAGCCTACATCGCCTGCGCTCACGGTTTGTTCAGGTTGTTTATCAAGCCTCAGAATTCCGATCTCCTCCGCGATATATTCTTTTCCTGTGTTTACAAATTTGACAATATCGCCCTTGTTTAGCTTCCCGTTAAATATCCTGAAATAGGCAATGATCCCACGGTAGGAATTAAAAACCGAATCAAAAATCAATGCCTGTAATGGCGCTTCAGGGTCTCCCTTCGGAGCTGGTATTCGGTTAATAATGGCATCGAGGATATCATCTATACCGATACCAGTTTTAGCGCTGGCAAGCACAATATCTTCATCCTTACATCCAATCAATTCAATGATCTGGTCTTTTACCTCCTCGATCATCGCACCCGGAAGATCTACTTTATTCAAAACTGGAATTATCTCGAGATTCTGTTCCAGTGCCAGGAATAAATTCGAGATCGTCTGGGCCTGAATACCCTGTGCAGCATCTACTACGAGCAAAGCGCCTTCACAGGCCGCAATGGCACGACTTACCTCGTAAGAGAAGTCCACGTGTCCGGGAGTGTCTATCAGATTCAGTTTGTATTTCTTGCCATGATGAACATAGTCCATCTGGATGGCATGACTCTTAATGGTAATGCCACGCTCGCGCTCCAGGTCCATATCATCCAGCAACTGGGCCTTCATTTCACGGGCCGTCACCGTGGCAGTAGTTTGCAAAAGCCTGTCAGCCAATGTACTTTTGCCATGATCTATATGGGCTATGATACAGAAATTACGAATATTCTTCATGAAACGCGGGATAAACTTAGGGGCAAAGGTACGGGAAATCAGTCAACAGTCGTCAGGCATCCCCGTCCGAACGACAAAGGGCCGGGCGGAAGTCATCAGTAAAGAGTGAGAAGGCAATTTGAGAATTTGGGGATTTGAGAATTTGGGAATTTCATTCGGCTGAGTTTGCACTCGGGCGTCAGCTATTCCCCTCCTTCTTTTTTCAAGGAGGGGTGCCCGAAGGGCGGGGACCGCCTGGCCCTGTTCCGTTTACATTATATTCACCTGTGTAATTGTGCATATAATCAGCACTTAAGCCCTGAATACCAACATCTAACCCAAAACTCAACATCAGAGGTTCTTTTGTTCGGATAATGGTGTCTGTTATTTTAATGTCGTCCTGGGCTTTCGCATAAAAAGAAGTTCCAAACAGGATCAGGCCAAACAGAAAAAAGATATTCCTCCTCATGAATTGAATTTTAGGGGAAGTTAATCAAACCAAACGGAAAACTGAGGAGGGTAGTATAATAGGATCATTAGACGTTCCACTTTTATAAAAAGTGGAACGTCTAAAAATAAGATTCATTCAATTATTCTTCTTACTTTTTACCTCTCACTTCTCACTCCTCTTTCCCCTACTTATACGGCTTCATTCCCTTGGGCCAGTTGCTGAGCTTGGCCTTGTAGGTATATTTGTTCACCTTGGGTGGCGGATCCACGTAGCCGCCGGTAGCGGCAGGGCATTTACGTACCTTGCAGGCCGGCGTGATAACAACTGCGCAAAGCAGGATTATACTCAGAAGTCCGTATTTTTTAAAGATCAATATCATGCTAAGAAATCCCCAATTGCCATAATAACAGTTATCTGCCAGAACCGTTCGATATTTCAAAAATACAACAAATGTGCTTTGAATCCCCGATAGCGCGAATATTCAATAGTGGGCGATGGTACTTTGATCCAGGATATAGCAGTAAGCGCTTCGTTCGTTACGATGCTTTTGGTGTAAATATTGGCCGTGTTAATATCAAATGACAGAAGGACTTGCCTGGATCGCTGATAATGGGAAAATTTAGGATCATTCTGCTGGTCAGCCGCTGTGCCTCGCAACATCCCTTTCGCTCCGAAGCCGATAGATATACTGAACCACGTAGGCAGGCTTTTTATTGGGAAAATTCCATTTACCGGGTATGAAAACCAGTAATTCTGACCGTTATAATCCTTTAGTCCATTTTCAATAGGCCCATTCCCAAACTCATTCGGGTTCATGGCTGCAAATTCTGAAGGCATCGTGGAAAATTTGGGTTTGATCCGTTGTTCACCGAATGCATATTGTTGCGCAATGAGCAGCGCTGTACCAAGAGTATTAGCCAGTTCGTCGCCCCATGAAAAACCCCATTCACTTGAAAATCCATCCATGATCTCGATAGGGGTTTGCATCAGCAATCCCCATGTGCCGCCATACCACATGGCTTTTTTAGCTGGCATCCCAGCCCACTCAAACAAAGTCATTCCCGCATAGCCCTCATAGTATGAAGTGAAGAAATGGCCGAACTTATCCATTTGCATCCACTCTGCATTGTCATTAAAAAAATGGAATTTTGATTTCGGGTAATTCGCATACCAGTACTGGTTTAAAACCACTAAGGAACCTCCATAAAGCGCTGCAGCTCCAACGCCAATACCAATTATTTTTCCATTGTCTTTTGCGGATTGGGCGGAGGCAATTGAAAGATTAAGGATTAAAAAAATTAAAAGAAAAATTTTACGCAAAGCCCTCATCATCCGTGGTCTGTGGCACACAGACCGGAATATTTTCAGCCGATTTCGGTCTGTGGGACACAGACCGAGGAATGGACCGAGGATATGAGATGCAAAACTCATCTCTTATTTTTAAGCAACAACTTTTTCAAATAGCGTTGCTTTGGCTGCGTCCAGTATTTTGAATGCTTCTGCTGAAGTTGCGGCTTCTGAGTAGATGCGCAAGACCGGTTCGGTTCCGGAGGCCCTTGCCATCACCCAGCCACCTTCAGCCAGGATACATTTGAAACCGTCAAGGTCTTCATATCCTGTGATGGTATATGACCCGAATTTTTTGTACTCTTTGTTTTGGAGTGCGTTTACAATCCGCGCTTTATCATCATCTTCCACATGCAGATCGTAGCGCTCCATGGCAAAAGTACCCGTGACATCATATACTTCTTTGATGAGTTGTTCCAGGCTTTTGCCCGATTTGGCCATGTACTCCAGAAGCGTTAAAGCGATCCAAACCCCGTCACGCTCAGGGATATGCCCGGCTACCGCAATGCCGCCGCTTTCTTCGGCGCCAATAAGTACATTGTCTGATATCATAATGGCACAGATATATTTGAAACCGATTTTGGTGACAATATTTTCCAGACCATATTCGGCACACATCTTCCCGATTTTGGAAGTGCATGAAAATGAATTAACGATCTTGCCCGGCATTTTTTTCACCCTGCTTAAGTAGTTGATCAGGATTAAAATAAGGTGGTGCGAATCCACAAAATTTCCGGAACTGTCAAGTACGCCGATCCTGTCGGCATCGCCATCCGTAGCGAAGGCAAAATCAGTATCCTTATTGGTTTTAATATGCAGAGAAATTTCCTGCAGGTTTTTCAAAATTGGCTCGGGGGCTTGTCCATGAAACGAGGGATTGTAATCACAATGGAACATTTTTGCTTTTGGAAGCAATTGAGCTGTAACTCTTTGCCCTGCCCCGTACATACCATCATAACTGATCCTGATACCACTATTTCTGATGGCTTCCATATCAAAACTGGCTTCCGCATGAGCGAAATACATGGCTTCCATATCAATATGTTGAATAAGCTTCTGTTCATACAGGTTTTCGAGACTTTCGAATTCCCCTTTGTATTTTTCCGGAATATATTTTTCAACTTCTGATATCATTTCCGGCAGTGCGGGTCCACCGAAATTCCCCTTTATTTTATACCCGTTGTATGCCGGCGGATTGTGTGAAGCTGTAATAATGATACCACATCCTGCATTTTGCTTCAATGTAGCCAGAGATACCATTGGTGTAGAAACAAAACTAGTAGACAACCAGACTTTTATGCCATTGGAAGCTAATACCCTTGCGGTTGTTTCTGCAAATAATTTTCCACCGAAACGGCAATCATAACCAACGACAGCGCTGTGGTCGAAGTTGGATTTATTGATCCATTCCGCAGTGGCAGCAGCCACTCTTTTTACATTATCTACTGTGAAATCGTCGGCAATGATGGCACGCCATCCGTCGGTGCCGAATTTAATATCGCTCATGTTCAAATTTTATTAATATCTGTTTTTAATGTATTTCTGCAAGGTGATACCATGAA
>Ga0206979_1011_pt1 | contig 40100 bp, 23 predicted proteins | sample Alteio_BWMinCont_19_FD_153463 | JGI IMG/M metagenome (GOLD analysis project Ga0206979, IMG submission 153463) | Enriched cells from forest soil in Barre Woods Harvard Forest LTER site, Petersham, Massachusetts, United States -... | ecosystem: Environmental > Terrestrial > Soil > Temperate forest >... | reverse complement strand
TTTTATAACAGGCGAAGCATTTTTGAGTATTGATATTAAATCCGGAACAACTTCCGTCAGACCATTTACCTGGGTCAATAACCCTCTTAATTCAATACTATCACCAATAACTGGCATATATCCATTTATATCAATCGCAGAAACAACCATTATGGAACCGGTACTGTCTTTTATGGAGAAATTCAACCCTGATGCGCTAAAATCAGGACTTTGAACAATCCCTTTTAAATAAAAATTATTAGGACTGCCGGCAGAATCTGCAATGCCGCTTGTTGCATCCTGAACCCTAGCATCCCTGATCTTATATATTTGCGCAACTCTTTCAAGGTCAAAGCTGCCACGAGGTTCTATCTCATAGTTCCCTATATATGGAGATGTTGGCTGATCCTGGATCTCAATGCCTGTGATATTAAAGATCCCAATCGATGGTTTGGCACTGAATAAATTTGTTCCGGAACCTATATGCATGATAAAATTATCTGTCCCATTGGTAATATTCACATCAAAGCCGTTTCCAAGCGCTTTCCATTGTGTGATATCTGAAAGGTAATATCCATTCAGTGTCACTAATTGTGCCTCAGTTGATTCTGTTAAATCAGATACCAAAATAGAATTTACCACAGGTGAGGCATTCTTGAGAATTGAGATAGAGTCCGTAACAACTTCAGTCAATCCATTTACCTGGGTAAGTAACCCTTTTAATTCAATGCTATCCCCAACTTTAGGGATGTATCCACTTACATCACTTGCCGAAACAACCATTATAGATCCGGTACTATCCTTCATAGAAAAATTAAGGCCCGTTGTATTAAAATCCTGACTTTGGACAATTCCTTTTAAATGAAAATCATAAGGGCTACCGGAAGAATCCGCAATACCGGTAATTAAATCCTGAACCCTGACTTCCCGTATTTTGTATAATTGAATAACCCTTTCTATATCAAAACTGCCTCTCGGTATTATTTCATAGTTGCCAAAATAAGGCGCTTTGGGTTGCTCCTGCACTTCTATACCTTTTATATCGAAAAAGCCCAGCAATGGTTTGGATGTATAAAGATCTGTGGCGGGACTTATCTCCATAACAAAAGTATCCATGCCATTCGTAATTTTTACATCAAATATCCCTCCATTTGGTGTCCACTGTGACGTGTCAACCAGATGATAATCATATAACTTCACAAGCTTTGCCTGATCTGGCCCAATTAAGGCATTAACTTTAATTGGGTTTATTGCAGGCGAAGAATTGTTAAGTATTAAAATTGAATCAACATTCACTTCAATAAGTCCGTCAACCTGGATAAGTAAACCCCTTACTTCTATACTGTCCCCTGTTCTTGGAATATATCCATCTATATCAGCAGCGGATGACACGATAATAGAACCTGTACTGTCCATTATCGAAAAATACAACCCATTTGTCGTCAAATCAGGGCTTTGTACAATACCTTTCAAATAAAAATTATTCGGGCTTCCTGCAGAATCTGCAATGCCGGTGGTCATGTCCTGAACTTTTACCTGTCTGATTTTATACAACTGAACAACCCGTTCAATGTCAAAACTTCCCCGGGGCTCTATTTCATAATTACCAAAATAAGGGGCTGAAGATTTATCCTGAATTTCAATACCTGATATATTGAATATACCAATTAATGGTTTCATTTTGAATAAATCAGTAGTCGCATTGATACGCATCAGATACATATTATTTCCATTGGAAATACTTACATGAAAACTATCTCCTATTGCTGACCAGCCGGAAGTATTTACAACATAATAATTATCCAGTTTAACCAATTGTGCTTCATTAGATTCTGAAAGATCCGAAACCAATGTTGGTAGCAAAACAGGTGAAGAATTTTTGATAAAGGAAATCGAGTCTGCAATGACTTCTGTTAGTCCATTAAATTGGGTAAGAAGCCCTCTCAACTCTATGCTATCACCAATATTTGGCTTATAATTATCTACATCAAAATTGGCAGTCACTATGATTGAACCGGTACTGTCCATAAGAGAAAACTCGAGTTGATTACTACTGAAATTAGGACTTTGCACAACACCCTTCAGGTAAAAACTATTCCTTGTCCCAACCGAATCTGCCATGCCTGTGATAGGGTTCTGGCTCCGAACCTCACTGATCTTGTATAGTTGAACAACCCTTTCAAAGTCATAACTACCACGGGGCTCTATCAGATAGTCTCCAAAATAAGGGGAAGAAATATGATCCTGAATTTCAATTCCTGCTATATTGAAAACTCCTGCCAATGGTCTCTTATTAAATAAATCTGTGGTAGAATTGATACGCATGCCAAACGTATCAGTCCCATTTGTGATACTAACTGTAAAGCTATCTCCGACTGAAATCCATTTTGATCTATTTATAATATAATACCCATTCAGCTTTACCAATTGTGCCTCAGTTGATTCCGAAAGACCAGAAGCAAGCTTGGGGGTTAAAACCAGTGAGGAATTTTTGAGTGAATTAATAGAATCAACTACAACTTCTATGAGTCCGTTGACCTGGATAAGCAGCCCTCTTAATTCAATACTATCCCCGACAGATAGGACATAATTATTAATATCAGTTTTTGCAAAAACCATAATCGAGCCGGTGCTGTCTTTGATTGAGAAATTGAGGCCATTTGCGCTAAAATCAGGGCTTTGCACAATTCCTTTTAAATAAAAACTATTAGGGCTTCCGGCAGAATCTGCAATACCTGTAATCTGATCCTGCACTCTTAACTGCCTGATCTTATACATTTGCACAACCCTTTCCAGGTCAAAACTACCTCTTGGTTCTATTTCATAATCACCAAAATAAGGAGAAGTTAGCTGATCCTGGATTTCTATACCTGTTATGTTAAAAATACCTGCTAATGATTTTTCATTGAACAAATCAATGGTCGAGTTAATCTTCATTCCAAATGTATCTGTTCCATTGGTAATGTTAACCATGAAATTATCACCTTTTGCTATCCATTTCGAGGTATCAACAATATAGTAACCATTCAATGTTATCAATTGAGCCTCTGATGATTCTGAAAGAGCCGAAATCGATAATGAGTTCAAAACCGGTAGCGCGTTTTTGAGAATGGAAATAGAATCCGTCTCAACCTCGGTTAGCCCATTAACCTGGATAAGCAATCCTCTTAATTCAATACTATCACCAACTGCCGGATTGTAACCATTAATTGCTGTCGGCGCCACCACTATGATTGAACCCGTACTATCTTTAATAGAAAAATCAAGTCCATGCGCACTAAAGTCAGCACTTTGCACAATTCCTTTTAAATAAAAATTATTTGGGCTGCCAGCAGAATCTGCCACGCCTGTATTGGTATTCTGAACCCTCACTTGCCTGATCTTGTATAATTGAGCAACATGTTCTATGTCAACCCCGCCACGCGGTTCTATAATATAATCTCCTAAATATGGCGAGTCAGGCTGATCCTGAATTTCAATACCTGTAATATTAAAATAACCTGTCAGAGCTTTCATTTTAAACAAATCGATGCCCGAGTTGATGCGCATCACCAATGAATCTATCCCATTCGTAATATTGACGTTAAAACTATCACCTGATCTAATCCATTGCGTAGTATCAATTAAATAATAGCCATCTAATTTTACCAATTGTGCCTCGGTAGTTTCATCAAGGTGGAGAACTTTAGTTGGCCCATACGTTATGGAGCCAGAATTTAATCGGGATATTGAATCTATAAGAACTTCTGTAAGGCCATGAAACTGGATCAGCAGCCCTCTTAGTTCTACACTATCACCGATGGCTGGCTTATATCCGCTTATATCTGTAGGTGCAACAACAATGATAGAGCCGGTATTATCCTTTAATGAAAAATTCAGCCCATTAATTGTAAAATTTGGGCTTTGTACAATCCCTTTCAGAAAAAAATTATTCGGACTTCCGGCAGAATCTGCAATACCAGTAACAAAATCCTCAGTTCTTACCTGGCTGATATCATACAATTGTATAATCCTTTCCATATCAAAACTTCCACGAGGTTCTATTTCATAATTTCCGAAATATGGACTACCAGGATCGTTCTGGATTTCAATACCTGTGATATTAAATTTCCCCAGAGGGGCTTTCTTTTTAAACAAGTCGGTTTTACTATTTATTCTCATCATAAAAGTATCCTTCCCGTTTGTAATATGAACATTGAATCCATTTCCGGTTGAGGTCCATTCCAAAGTATCGTAAAGCCAAAAATTATTTATTTTTATAAGATCTGATTCATACGATTCATTAAGTTGCGTGACCACATCAGGCTGGTTTTCAATGGCATTTGATTTAATGAATATAATGGTATCCGCAACGTATTCTGTGAGACCTTTAAATTGACTTACAACCCCTGCTACAACAATGCTATCACCAATTGACGGTATGTATCCTGATTTATTAAGGACAGCAACAGTAATAGCCCCGGTAGTATCCATTAATGAAAATTGAATTGAGTCACCGCCAAGATCATTACTCTCAACAATTCCACTAATATATCCTTCGCCTTTATTTAAAGAGTCTGAAATTCCCGTAATGGCATTGTAACCCTTGAGTTGCGAAATATGATAAAATGGATTTAGTTTTGATAAATAAGGCATTGAACAATTGTAAGAATATGGATTGAGTTCAATAGGATCCCCCGGTATTAATGATTTATTTATGAAAGCACTATAATTTTCTAAATATAAATTTGCCCTGAAACATGCATTATATGCAGCTATGGAACCCTGGCTAATAATACCTCCGCCATCGGGGTTAACATATTGCCAGACAACAGTCTTATTGGAATCAACTTCGAAAAAATCACCCGTTGTTGAAGCACATATCAGTGTATTGCCATTTAACAGTTTTTGAACTCCTCCCTGAACATTTGAATAAAAATCAGTTTTGTGAGGAGCTGTATAAGACCAGTAACTGGTATCCGGGCCGTAGGACTGCCCACTGTTTAATGTGTAATTTCCTTTAGCATCAACAGGAGGTTTAAAAATATCCGCAGAGGAATAATTGCCGCCCTTGCGGCCTGTGCCATCATTAAATACAGTAATATTTCCGGCACCCGGATAGCCATCAGGTATCCATGAGGAGTTGTGTTGTACATAAAGAGTCCTATTAGCGGCATTACCGCGATTATATGCAGCGGGATTACCCCACCTGTAAAGAAAGTCGCCGCCTTTACCATGATTGCCTCCGCTATGAGATGCGGCTTCTGCGATTGTGGTGCTCCGATCAACTATCCATATTTCGCTCAGGCTCCTCGCACTGATCATCACCTGATCCAAATCCGGGTTATAGGTCACAGCATTTGCATGTATCCAATCCGAATCGCCAAGCACAGATTTGATTTCGGTTGCGTCTACGTAATTAACATTCAATAATTCAGGATGATCTGCAACAGTGCCATAGTTCGGTTTATTGGGGTCTTTATCCTGTATTAAATGGTCCCATAACCGCCATTGCCAGACAATCTGAGCACTATCGGAGCCGATCGGTTTTATTTCCTGGACTTTGGCGCTCCACAAATTTGATTTGGCGAGCTTTACTGAGTCCCTTCCTGCAGCTATTGCTTCAGAATTTGTAATTCTTTCCCATTCACAGACCAGTATATCACCGTTTGGCATCGGATATACATCATGATCCTGATGAGCTATACTATCGGACACTCTGTAACTCCAAATAAGGTTCCCACTCCAGTCAAAAATTGACAATTCTCCACCTGCACTGCCAAGGCTGTTAAAATATGGATTTGCAATCCTGCCCGTAGAGAGCAAATTTCCATTTGGCAGCAAATAGGCATCCAGCCCCGGGCTGTTTTTAGTATTCCATTTGTGAACAAGTTTCCCGCATTTATCAATCAAATAAGTATAATTACTATTATTCGGTGAAAATAATACAAAGCCGTCCTGTTCACCGGTATTTTTGGTAAAAAGACCTACGGTTTGCTGGGCTGATGAAAAAACCGGTGCAAAAAGGGCATAGAATACCAGGGCGAGAATTGCAAATTCTTTTTTCATAGGGGCTAAATAATTGTAAAATAATACCTTAAGAATCTTTTAATTCCACAAAAGATTCATTGTTCTTAAAATATGTTAAAAATCATATTTTATTGCCAACCGTTCAAATCTAAGAAAATATTTCTCAAATAAAAATAGCTTTTTTTAAAAATTCTTACCCGTTCAAAATATGAGCATAACATATTTTGAACGGGTAATTCATTTATTAAGAAGTAATTATAAGATTATTATTTTGATGAAATCATACGCAGAAACAATGATTTGCACAATAAAAATAACCTATAGATTTAGGAATAAATTAACACAAAGATCATATATGTCTGTTTATATCTTCATGAGACCCTTAATCTTTAAGGATTTTTACAATATCGCAACTTGCTCCATTATAGATTTTTACGATGTAAACACCTTGTTTAAAGGAGCCTAAATCAATTCCACTAATATTGTCCGAATTATATGGTTGAACATATAATATTCTACCCACAACATCGGTTATCTGAATCTCGGTAATAACAAATGATGATTTAATATTTATCATGCCGGAAGCAGGGTTGGGATATATTTCTACTTTACCGTTAAGCAAATTCTCTGGTGCAATGCCTGTACTTTGCTGAATATCGGATATACCACGTGGTATCAGATCATAGCTTGTCAAATATGGCATCGTTACATCATTCTGGCTTCCGATGCCTGTCACATCAAATTCATGTACCGGTTTTGCACTATTGTCGTAAAGATCAGTGCCGCTTACTATTTTTAAAGTAATCGTATCTGACGCGCCATAGGCCTTTACTTCAAAACTCCCATTGGCTCCCGTTGTGTCCCATTTGGTGCCATCCACAAGCCGGTAACCATTCATCGTTACCAGTCCTGATTCGGTATTTTCATCCAGCGTCGTTACAACCACCGCAGATAACTGCACACCGGAAGATAGTCTGGAAACTGAATCTGTGGCAAAATGTGTCAACCCGTTCAATTGAAGAACGGTGCCTCTGACTTCTACACTGTCTCCTGTTGTGGGAATATATCCATTCACAATTGTGGCCGAAGTCAACGTGATCGCACCCGTTAAATCCTGTAATGAATAAAATTCTGTCGTATTCCCACTCAGGTTATTGCTTTGTACAACTCCCTTTAACAGGCAATAGGTATTTATCGAATCAGCTATGCCTGATAAAGCATTATTACCTTTTACTTCACCTATTTTATAAAGATGGACCGGCAGGAATTGGAAATCGTGAATAGCTGTCGGCCATAACTGATACCCGCCGATATATGGCACAGATAATTTGTTTTGTGAACCAATACCGGTTATATTAAACCTGCCTTTTGGCGCCGGCATTGAAAATGTATTTGTGGCGCTGCTGATATATAATTGTATTGTATCAATTCCATTGGTGATATCGGCACTGAACCCTGTTCCGGAAGCTACCCATTGCAGCGGGTTTACCAACCAGGCATTCTGATACCTGACAAGTTTTGCCTCTGTGGATTCACCTAATGATGTAATGGTTTGTGGTACCAATACAGGTGCAGAACCTGTAAGCTGCGAAATGGAATCAATTATTACTACCGTTAATCCATTGGTCTGGGACAACAGGCCTCTGATCTCAATACTGTCACCTGCAGCCGGAGTATAATTGCCCACAATGCCGGTTGACTCAACAAATATTGAACCTGTACTGTCTTTCATCGAAAATTTATACCCAAAATTATTGAAATCAGGGCTTTGAACGATGCCTTTCAAAAAGAACGGATGAATAGTGCCTGCTGAATCTGCAACTCCTGTTACCGAATTTTGCCCCCTTACTTGTTTTATCTTGTACAGTTGCGTGATGATTTTAAGATCAAAGCCACCGCGAGGTTCTATGATATATTTGCCCAGATACGGTGAACCTGATTTATCCTGAATTTCAACACCCGTAATATCGAAGACTCCGGGTAATGACTTCAATTTAAACAAATCAGTGCCTGACCCAATCCGCATGCCAAACGTATCTGTACTGTTGGTAATACTTACGTCAAATCCATTTCCTGACGGTTTCCATTGACTGGCATCTGTAAGATAATATCCATTAAGTTTCACCAGTTGGGCCTCAGTTGATTCTTTTAAAGTTGAGATAATTGTTGCATTTATTGCAGGCGAAGCATTTTTAAGAACCGATATTAAATCCGGAACAACTTCTGTCAAACCATTTACCTGGGTCAATAGCCCTCTTAATTCAATGCTATCACCAATAACTGGTACATAGCTGCTTATATCGCCCGACGATGCCACCATAATTGAGCCGGTATTGTCTTTTATGGAGAAATTCAACCCTGATGCGCTAAAATCGGGGCTTTGTACAATCCCTTTTAAATAAAAATTATTAGCACTGCCAGCAGAATCTGCAATGCCGTTTGTTGCATCCTGAACCCTCACTTCACTTATCTTATACATCTGTATCACTCTTTGAAGATCAAAGCTGCCACGAGGTTCTATCTCATAATTCCCTATATAAGGTGACGTGGGTTGATCCTGAATTTCAATACCCGTGATATTAAAGATCCCTTTGAGTGTCTTCATTTTAAACAAATCATTCGCCGAACTTATATGCATGATAAAATTATCAGTCCCATTGGTAATATTCACATCAAAGCCGTTTCCAAGCGCTTTCCATTGCGTGGTATCTGAAAGGTAATATCCGTTCAGTGTCACCAATTGTGCCTCAGTAGATTCTGTTAATTCAGGAACCAATGTGGAATTTATAGATGGAGAAGCATTTTTTAGAATGGATATTGAGTCTGTGACAACTTCAGTAAGCCCATTTACCTGGGTAAGCAAACCTCTTAATGCAATGCTATCACCTATAGTTGGTACATATCCATATACGCTACTGGTGGAAACAACTATAATAGATCCTGTACTGTCTTTGATAGAAAAATTAAGGCCCGTTGTATTGAAATCCGGACTTTGAACAATGCCTTTTAAAAGGAATCGATGTGTACTTCCGGCTGAATCAGCAATGCCGGTAGTTATATCCTGAACCCTTACCTGCTCTATTTTGTATAATTGTATTTCTCTTGCAATATCAAAAAGCCCTCTTGGCTCAATTTCATAATTGCCAAAATAGGGCGATTGAGGCTGGTTCTGAATCTCTATACCCGTAATATTTATTAACCCCTTTAAGGCGCCTGCAATAAATAAATTGGTAGTAGAACTGATATGCATTACGGTAGTATCTATACCATTGGTAATGCTCACATTAAATCCATTTCCAACAGAAACCCACTGCGTAGTATCAATGAGGTAATAGTCTTTTAATTGAACCAGCTGAGCTTCATAAGTCTCTGATAACCGCGGAATGGTTATAGGTTTAATTAAAGGTGAAGAGTTATTAATTTTTGATACTGAATCCGTAAAAACTTCCGTAAGTCCATTAATTTGTTTTAATAACCCCCTCACAACAACACTGTCGCCAATGACTGGAGAATAAAGGGTTGTATTTGTAGCCGAGAACACCATAATTGAACCGGTGCTATCTTTTATCGAAAAACTAAGCCCTTTTGAATTAAAATCAGGGCTTTGAACAATTCCTTTTAAATAAAAATTATTACGGCTGCCGGCAGAATCTGCAACACCCGTCAGGGAATTCTCACCCCTCACCTGTTTTATTTTGTAAAATGGAGTAACTCTTTGAAGATCAAATCTGCCGCGCGGTTCAATTTTATAATCTCCAAAAAAGCGCAAAGTAGGTTTATCCTGAATTTCAATCCCCGTTACATTGAATTGTTCTATAGGGGCTTTCATTGCAAAGAGGTCAGTATTGCTGTTAATGTACATCACAAACGTATCCTTACCGTCGGTAATATGCACATTAAAGCCATAACCACTTGGTTTCCATTCAGATGTGTCAAGCAACCATACTCCTTTTATCATGATAAGATCAGATTCATTAGATTCATCCATTTCACCAACAACATCCGGTTTTTTCTGCCAGGTACCCGTTGGTTTTACAATAATCGTATCTGCAGAATATTCTGTGAGACCATTTACCTGCGTAACAATCCCACTTACTAAAACACTATCCCCGATTGATGGCATATAACTTAAGGAACTCGTACTAACGGTAATGGCGCCGGTGCTGTCTATCAGAGAAAATTGAATGGAAGTACTTCCCAGATTCTGACTTTCCACTACACCTTTTATATACCCGCTTCCTTTATTTAGTGAATCCGCTACGCCCGTAAGCAAATTATAACCTTTGAGTTGTGCAATATGATACAACGGGTTAGGGTATATCTGATAAGGCATGTAGCAGTTATAATAATAGGCATTTAATTCTATTGGATCCAGAGGTTTCAATGTGATATTTTTGAAAGCCGGATAATTTTCCATGTAAAAATTTGTCTTGAAACATGTATTTCCGGAAGCACTACTTCCCTGGGTAATGGGACCCTTTAAATTGACCGGGCAAACGTACTTCCAGACTACATTTTTATTCACATCAACTTCCATGAAAGTACCCGTAGTTGCGGCACATATCATGACGTCACCATTATAAAGCCCTTCAGCACCTCCTTCAACATTGGAATACAAACTGGAAGGAATTGGAGCTTTATAAGACCAAAAAGCAGTATCAGGGCCATAAGATTTGCTACTGTCCAATTTATAATTTCCATTGGCATCAACCGGCGGGATAATGATATCAGCAGAAGAATAATTTCCTGTTGGTCTCCAATCGCCATCGTTAAAAACAGAAATATTGCCGGCTCCGGGATATCCGTCCGGAATCCAGGAAGCATTATGTTGCTCAAAAAGTCTTTTATCGGCTTTTGTTCCCCGGTTATATGCCGCTGGATTACCCCACCTGTATAGAAAACCGCCGCCTTTACCATGGCCTCCCCCCGTATCTGTGGCTGCTTGCGCAGTGGTTGTATTATGGTCAATAATATAAATTTCACTAAGGTCACGCGAACTGATCATCACCTGATCAAGATCCGCATTGTATGCAATCGCATTTGCATGAGTCCAGTCTGCAAGCAAATGTCCGCCTTCGTTCAGAACTGCAGAATCCTGATAATTAATATTCCAACGTTCCGGATGATCAGCAACCACTCCATAATTTGGTCTTGTTGAGTCATAATCCTGTATGATATGATCCCATTGATTCCATTGCCAGACAACATTGATACTACCACCTCCAACGGGTTCTATTTCTTGTATTTCCATCGTCCAGATCGCAGATTTCTTAATTTTGGCCGGATCAGCGCCCGCAGCAATAGCCTGCGCATTTGTGTATCGGGCCCATTCACAAACTAAAATATTACCATTCGGCATCGGATAGACGTCATGATCCTGTTTATGTAAACTGTCTGAAATAGCATAGCTCCACAATAATTTACCATTCCAATTAAAAATCTGAAGCAACCCGCCTGCACTTCCTGAACTATTAAAATATGAATTGTTTGTTTTTCCTGTAGATAATAAATTACCATTTGGATAAATATATGCATCAAGGCCAGGATTAGCGCCTGTATTCCATTCGTGAACTAACTTTCCACATTTATCTATCAAATAAGTATAATCACTTGAACCAGGGGAAAAAAGCACATATCCATCCTGCTGCCCAAGATTTTTTGTAAAAAGTCCCACAGTCTGTTGCGCTGATGATAAATAAGGAATGAAAAATGAATAAAACGACAAGAAAAGAATTGTTAATCCTTTTTTCATGAGTAAATTTTTTAAATATGTCTGAACCTATACTAAAAGAACCTTCTTATTCCAACTTGAAGATTTGCGATTATAGACTGGTCAAATAAAAAAAAGTTTAATCAGGTAGTGATTGTCTTAACAAATATTAAGAACCCTGATTAAATTATCTACCCAAATCTTAATAAATAAAGCATCTCTTAATTAAAATAGGAAACTCTTATATACTAGAATCCAAAGTTAACAATATTTTCGAATTTCCAAGTGGTCTTTTTATAATTTAAGGCCAGTTTAGACTAAGTTGGGGCAGTAATTTCAAAAAATCATTCCATGTACATCATATGAATGATGTTAAAAAAAGGTCAATTTGAACTCTTGTGTTCAAAATTTATTTAAATTGCCTACACTTCGTTTGGAATACGAAGTATAGGTATAAAGGTTAATTTATTAAATTTTTGGGATTATGCAAAGGGAATTTACGCTTCTTGCAATGGTTGTTGCTACGCTATTTTCTGGTAATGTTTTTGCCGGCAAACAGCCATCTGTAACACAAATTAATGCTCCAAAAAATTGGAATTTCGTAGAAAATAAAGGACAGTTGGCGGATGAAAACGGTAATACTCTTCCTGATATAAAATTCTATGGACATTCGTTTTACAGTGGCCAAAAAAGTGTCAATCTCTATTGCAAAAAAAACTCAGTGAGTTTTGTATTCGCCAATCAAGAAAAAGTTGATGTGCCTGTTTCCGAAGCGACTTCAAAGCATATCTCATCTCCTGAAGATCCCGATAATCACAACAAAACAAAAGTAACAACCTGCAGGGCTGAATTAGAATTGGTAGGCGCAAATGACAATGCCCGCATCTTTGCCAGTGATATAAAACCTTATTACGAAAACTTTTACACACCAAATTCACCCGAAACGGGCATATTAAATGTAAGCACTTACGAAACCATCACTTATCAAAATATTTATCCTCATATTGACTTCATTCTTCACTCTCGCGGAGAAGGCATGAAATACGAATTTGTCGTGTATCCCGGTGGAAATGTGGGTGATATAAATATAAAATGGAATGGAATAGAAAAGCTTCATCTGACTAAGTCTGGCGGAATATCATATGCATTGGGTATGGGTACCATAAATATGAAAGAACAAAAACCATTTAGTTTTCAGGGAAATAGAAATGTGGCAAGCAGTTTTATTAAACGGAAGGGATCAGATGGTTATGGATTTGATAATATTGGTTTTAGCGTAAGCAATTTCGATAAAAATCAGGTTCTTGTTATTGATCCGACCCTTACATGGGGTACCTATTTTGGCGGAGGCGGTGGCACCAACCAGTCCTGGTCTATAGCTACAGATAGTAGTGGTAATGTTTATATATCCGGGAGTACTGCAAGTGCAACAGGCATTGCAACAAGTGGAGCTTTCCAAAGTACTTACGGAACAGGCACGGACGCATTTCTAGCTCAATTTAACAGTGCAGGTACCATACAATGGTCTACATATTATGGCCTTAAAGGATCCGAAACCGCACACAGTGTTGCGACAGATCATTCGGGAAATGTTTTTATTGCTGGTGCAACAACGAGTCTGGCCAGTATTGCCACATCAGGGGCATACCTGACCAAAAATACATCAAAAGAAGCTTTTCTTGTTCAATTCAATAGCAGTGGCGCGCGAAATTGGGGAACCTATTTTGGCGGCGGTGCTGAATCCTCCGCAGATGTGGCCACGGACACAGCAGGCAATGTTTACCTCCTTGGCGAAACAACCAGCAAAACGGGGATTGCAAGCACAGGCGCGTTTCAAACTTCTATTGGTGGTGGGTCCGATATTTTCCTGGCAAAGTTTGCCAACAATGGGACCTTCCAATGGTCAACTTATTTTGGAGGCGCAGGAACTGAAGTTCCCGGGTACCTCGTAACCGATATATCGGGGAATATTTTTATAAATGCAAACAGCACCAGTACTACAGGATTGGCTACCAGTGGCGCCTACCAGACTTCTATGGCCGGCGGTATTATAGATGGCGACGCTGTTCTTGCCAAATTTGATGCCACCGGTTCACTGGTTTGGTGTACCTACTTTGGCGGAGCAAATGATGATCAGGGTATGGGGATTACTATCGATAAGCAATCCAATTTATATATAACAGGAAAAACAAGCAGCAGTTCAGGCATTGCAACCGGTGGAGCAGCAAATACTGCATTTGCCGGGGTGACTGATGCATTCCTTGCAAAGTTTAATGAAAACGGATCCTTGATTTGGAGCACTTATTTCGGAGGTAGCGGCCAGGATGAAGGGACCTGGCTGGCAAGCGACATCAACAATAATATTTATCTGGCAGGAGGCACCCAAAGTACTACAGGTATAGCTACAAGCGGGAGTTATCAAACCAGCTTACTTAATGGCTCTGCTTTATTTTTATCAAGGTATAACAGCTCAGGCAATTTGGAGTGGGCTACGTATTACGGATCAAGTGATATAACCACTCAATCTACCGTGGCTACATCTGGTGAGAATGATGTATATGTCGGATGTAATACTACCATTAACAAAGGCATAGCAACCAGTGGTGCATATCAGACATCCCTTGCTGGTACCGAAGATGCTTATCTTCTAAAATTCAATATGAATTATAATAATGATGCGGGTATTACTTCGATCACAAACCCTTCGCCGGTTATGTGTTCTGCTTCAGATACAGTTAAGGTTCGATTAAAAAACTATGGGAATAATGAACTTGACACAGTATTAATATTCTGGACTGTAAATGGCAAAAACCAAACATATCTTAATTGGAATGGAAAACTAAAACATGATAGCACAATTATCGTTTCACTGGCTAAATTTAATTTTATTCCGGGAGATGATACCATAAAGGTATTTGCCGCATACCCAAATCAAATATATGACTCAATGCCATATAACGATACAGCAACGCTGATTGTACATATAAACCCTTTGCCTGCAGCAAATGCCGGGAAAAGTTTTATGCGTTGTTATGGGAATCCAAGTGACACAATTGGAGTAGCGGCGATAATCGGGGATACCTATCGGTGGACATCAAACCCAAATGGATACAGCTCTAACTCAAGTAATCCTACTATTGCACCAAATGCAACCACAACCTACTATTTAACTGAAACAATATCTAAAACCGGATGTCATAAATCAGATTCCATACAGATAGTGGTCAATCCTTTACCAGCTGCCAATGCAGGTGCAAACAAAACTTCATGTTCTGGGGCGCAGGTATCAATTGGCGCTGCTTCTGTTAGCGGAAATAATTATAGCTGGATTAGTTCTCCTTCTGGGTTTAGCTCCACCATTGCCAATCCTGTTGTCACACCACATTCTTCAACAATTTATATTTTAACTGAAGTCAATAAAGCAGGCTGTTCCAAAACAGATTCAGTCATCATAACGGTAAATGCACTCCCGGCCGCGAATGCAGGAAGCAATGCCACGATTTGCTCTGGATATTCAATTTCTATTGGAGCTAATACTGATTTGGGAAGCAATTACGACTGGACCAGTTCGCCAACAGGGTTTAGCTCTGCATTGGCTAGTCCAATTGTTAACCCTACTGCAACGGAATTATATATTGTCACTGAAACCAATAATTATGGATGCAGTAAAACAGATACCGTAATTGTAATGGTGAATCAGCTACCTGTTGCAAAAACCAGTGCGAATACATCGGTATGCATCGGGACTACTGTTTCATTAGGTGCTGCTCCTGTTTCAGGGAGTTCATACATTTGGACCAGTGCTATCAATGGATTTACTTCAACTTCTTCTAATCCGGTAATTGTACCTTCGGGTTCAAACATTTACATTCTCACCGAAACAAATTCTGCAGGCTGTAGTAAAACAGATTCAGTGAGCGTAATTGTCAATCCGCTTCCAATTGCTGATGTGGGAAAGAATTCAAGTATTTGCGATGGTTCTTCAACTTCTATAGGAAGCACGTCGATTGCAGGGTATTCATACCATTGGACTAGTTCACCGGCAGGATTTACCTCCACGTCTTCGAAACCCCTGGTTAAACCAACCAGTAATACAAAATATTATCTTTCAGACACAGTCACTGCTACTGGATGCACACAGAAAGATTCTGTAACGATAATAGTGAATCCCTCGCCTGCCGATAATGCAGGGAAAAATGCAATTATTTGTGCAAACAGCTCTGTATCAATTGGCAATGTCGCTGATATCGGGAGTACATATAAGTGGACCAGCTTTCCCGCAGGATTCACCTCAACACTTGCCAATCCAACTGTCAATCCTGCAACATCAACAATTTATATTCTGGATGAAACTAATTCTATCGGCTGCAGCAGGATTGATTCTGCAAGGATAACTGCAAAGCCTTTACCTGATGCCCGCTTTACTTTGAGTTATCTTGGCGACACTGCCGATTTAAAAGCTATAGACAGCAGCTTTGCTGATTCATCTTATCATTGGTTTTTGGCTGATGGCACCAAGGCTACCGGACACAATTTTTTGCATGTATTTGCCCAAAACATACAGTATACGGCCCTTCTAACCATATCAGACACAAACGGTTGTCGTGGCACACTTGAATCATCTTTTAATATCAAATTTTCAGGAATTGAAACAGATCTCACAAACAAGTATTCTATTGGTCTGTACCCGAACCCTTTCCACTCTTCTATGACTTTAAAATACAGCCTTTTAAAACCAGAAAAGGTTGCTATAGCATTGTATGACATGACTGGCAGGCCGATAACAATTATAGAAAATAATGATCGGGGTGCAGGTGAATATTCAATAGAAATAAGCACGGGGAAATTTGATCTTAGCCCCGGAGTTTATATGCTAAGGTTTACTACTGGGGAAGGATCCGTAAGCAGGCAGGTAGTGAAGTTTTAAACTTTATTGAGATGCCATTACCTCGAAAACGGCCAGAGCACCTTTTGCAGTTGTGACATCTCTGACAATAAATACAATTCCGTCAGCTTCCTGCTGCAATGAGGCTCTCGGGTGATTTTTCTGGACATATTCCACAATCTGTCCAAACGCCTCACCATCAAAAAATTTCTCATCCGCCCTGCTGCTGAAATGGCATTTCAGCCTTCCTCGCTTTAGGGAAGCTTTTGCAATGTTCAGAGATTGAAGCGCCCACTTCAATTTGACAATATTCAATAACTCCCTTGTTGCTACGGGAATTGGACCGAAACGATCCTGAAGTTCCTCTTCAAATATGCTTAAAGAAACAATATCGTTTATATCATTGATTTTATTGTAGAGGTTAAGCCGTTCATTTACGCTTGTTACGTATCTGTCAGGGATATGCATTTCAAGGTCGGTTTCAATCTGTGTTTCAATCTTTGGCGGAGGTTGATCCATAAATAAGTCCTTAAATTCATCATCCTTAAGCTCCTGCATGGCTTCCTGGAGAATTTTCTGGTACATTTCCAGGCCTATTTCAGCAATAAAACCACTTTGCTCCCCTCCCAGAATATTTCCTGCTCCGCGGATATCCATATCCTTCATAGCGATCAGGAATCCACTGCCCAGTTCTGTATGTTCTTCCAATGCAGCAAGACGTTTGCGCGCTTCATCTGTTACCACGCTCATAGGAGGTGTAAGTAAATAACAATAAGCCTTTTTATTGCTCCGCCCTACCCTTCCGCGAAGCTGGTACAAATCGCTCAATCCATGATTCTGAGCCTGGTCTATGATGATTGTATTGGCATTGGGTATATCTAATCCACTTTCTACGATATTGGTACTTACCAAAACATCATAATACCCTTCTATAAAGTTCACCATTACTTCTTCCAGCTTATCGCTTTCCATCTGGGCATGCGCCACGGCTACTTTTGCATGTGGGCAAAGGCCCTTGATCACATCACCAATTTCAAAAAGGTCTTTAATCCGGTTATGGACAAAAAATACCTGTCCTCCCCTGGCAATCTCAAAATCAATAGCATCCCTGATGACATCTTTATTGAATACTTCAATTCTTGTTTTTACCGGTTGACGGTTTGGTGGAGGCGTGTTGATGATACTCATATCACGCGCACCCATCAGACTGAATGACAATGTTCTTGGAATAGGAGTGGCTGTTAGAGTCAGGGTATCAATACTTGCTTTCATTGCCACAAGTTTCTCCTTGGAAGCCACGCCAAATTTTTGTTCCTCATCAACAATCAGCAAACCCAGGTCCTTGAATTTGATGTCTTTACTCAAAATGCGATGGGTACCTATCAAAATATCAACCTTGCCTTCAGCTACTCTTTTCAGGGTTTCTTTTTGTTGTGCAGGTGATTTGAAACGTGAAATATAATCTACTGTTGCAGGAAAATCTGCAAGCCTGTTTTTAAAGGTTTTATAATGCTGGGAGGTCAATACTGTCGTCGGTGCCAAAATGGCGACCTGTTTACTGTCAGCCACAGCTTTAAAGGCAGCCCGAATTGCAATTTCCGTCTTACCAAATCCCACATCACCGCAAACCAAACGGTCCATCGGATGCGGTTTTTCCATATCCCTTTTTACTTCTTCTGTAGTTTTGGCCTGATCCGGAGTGTCTTCATAAATAAAAGAAGCCTCAAGCTCTGTTTGCAGGTAACTGTCGGGTGCAAAAGCAAATCCCTTGCTTGCCTTACGTGCGGCATAGAGTTTTATAAGATCTCTGGCAATGTCTTTGACCTTATTCTTGGTCTTGTTCTTCAGGTTTTCCCACGCATTGCTTCCAAGCTTATTAAGCTTTGGAGGTTTACCTTCCTGACCGATGTAACGGGTAATTTTATGGAGGGCATTGATATTGACATAGAGCAGGTCTCCCCCTTTGTATTTGAGCCGGATAGCTTCCTGGATTTTGCCATTAACTTCTATCTTTTCAAGCCCTGAAAATATGCCGACCCCATGATCAATATGGGTCACAAAATCACCTGGTTTCAGTTCATATAACTCCCTTAATGAGATCGATTCATTTTTGCTATAATTTTTGTTGCCCTTGTATCGTTGATAGCGACCAAATATCTGGTGCTCTGTATAGCAGGCCACCCGGGTTTGGTGGTCGATAAATCCTTCATGGAGGATTTTGTAAACGGGGGCAAATTCGGCGCCGGTATTCAGGTCTTCAAAAATGGCATATATCCTTTCTACCTGCTTTGGCTGATCACTGAAAATGATATTTTCATACCCCTTTTTTGTATTTGCCTGAAGATCACCTGCCAGCAGATTGAAATTTTTGTTGAAATCAGGTTGGGGAGAAATATTGAGGTTAATATTCAGGCCCGGTTCGAAATAGTTTTTGGTACCCCATTCAATAGTTGGAAACTTACCGATGAGTTTTAATACAGACTTTGCATCATCAAAATAATCTATATGAATCTCATGTTCTGAAGTTTTGGCTTCAGATGCCTTCTTGATTTTATTATACAAACTACCGATGAACTCACGAGTCAAATTCAGATCTAAAGCAAAAATGATAGTATCTGCCGGGATATAATTGAAAAATGAAATTCGCCCGCCACTCTTTTGATCCTGGTTTTCAACATTGGGTATAATAGTAACTGAGGAAAGCTTTTTGGCTGAAAGCTGGGTGTCGGGGTCAAACATCCGGATGGATTCCACTGTATCTTCAAACAGTTCAATACGATAAGGCAGTTCGTTGGCAAATGAAAAAATATCAATTATATTTCCCCTGATAGAAAAACTACCGGCCTCGTACACAAAGTCCGTCCGCTCAAAATTATACTGAGTCAGAAAATCGATCATGAAATCCATGTCCAATTTATCACCGGTTGAAGCTTTGAAGGTGTTTTCTTCGAGACTTCGTTTGCTGATCACTTTCTCAAAAATGGCTTCAGAATAGGTAACAATAATCGGATTCCGGGTTCCCGGTTCGCTGATCTTACTTAGTATCTCAGTTCGTTCCAAAACGCCCTGGTTGTAAAACTTATCTATATCCTGGTCGTCCTTGAACGGGGAAGGAAAAAGCCAGATATGCTTTTTATCCAGAAAAGTCTGGAGGTCATTCTGGAAATATTCCGCCGACTCCCGGTCGGGTAATATATAGACCTGAGGTGTCGGGTGTTTATGAAAAAACGCGGAACCAATCAGGCTTCTTATCGACCCTTTAAGCCCTGATATATAAACCTTTGAAGTGCTGTCTTCGTTAAGTTTTTGCACAGCTTCGCCCATGAATTCCTGACCGGAATATGCTTCTATGAGTTCCTGTGCGTTCAAAAAATTTATTCTAACCTGTACCTTTAACAGTTGCAAATTTAAGTTGTTTTGAACTTTTTCCGGCAGATTGTAATTATAAGAATAAAATAGTACCTTCGCGCAAAATATAAAAATTTCAGAAGCATGTATTGGACGTTAGAATTGGCCTCATATCTCGACGATGCCCCATGGCCCGCTACCAAAGACGAGTTGATTGACTATGGTATCCGCTCTGGCGCCCCGCTTGAAGTAATTGAAAATCTCCAGGAACTCGAAGACGATGGCGAGCCCTATGAAACCATCGAAGAAATCTGGAGTGACTACCCTACCCACGACGAGTATTTCTTTAACGAGGACGAGCTGTAAATCAGGGGTCAGCCTGCCTGTCGGCAGACAGGGAGTTAGGGTCAAGGGTTAGGAAGGCATTGTCCTTGCCTTTCAATTTACAATATTTTCAATTGTATCTTTATTGTTAATCAGGCACTATGCGCACTTGCATAATTGCCAGGGAACTTGAATATGGCATCTAAAAAAGGCTGCCATCAACTTTGCGATATTGCTGTTCCTTATTTAGATGACATCATTTTTACTATAGCTGGAAAAGATTTCAGCGTAGCTGCATCCCTCATTTTCAAATTTGCACATTTTCAAATTTGCACATTACCCTATTCCCCTATCTTTGAAACATGAACAGCCCGTTTAGATATCTGCTTCTGCCCTTTGCGTGGTTATACGGGATTGGAGTTATCATCCGCAACAAGCTATTTGACTGGCAAATACTAAAACCAACCAGTTTTGATTTGCCCGTTATAGGCATTGGAAATCTGTCGGCTGGCGGCACAGGGAAAACTCCAACGGCGGAATATGTTCTGAAGCTATTATTAGAAAATGGGTACAGTCCTGCGTTGCTAAGCCGCGGGTATGGCAGAAAAACGAGGGGCTTTCTGGAGGTAATGACCGATTCTTCATCAGTAAAAGTAGGAGATGAACCATACCAGGTAAAACGCAAGTTCCCGGATGTATATGTAACCGTTTGCGAAGACCGGGTTGTTGGCGTTGAAAATATCATGTATTTGAAACCTGAAACAGATGTGATTGTGCTGGACGACAGCTTTCAACATCGTAAAATAAAACCGGGATTTAATATTCTTTTAACTGATTACAACCATCCTTATTACAACGATCTCCTTTTGCCTGCTGGAATGCTTCGTGAACCCATTTCAGGACGAAAAAGAGCGAATGTAATTTTGGTTACAAAATGCCCGGAAGATATTGATGATCAGGCTAAAGTAAAGATAAAAACAAAACTAAAAGTCAGCAAAAATCAAAAGGCTTATTTTACTTCAATTGCCTATCAGCCGTTACAAAATGCATTTAATGAGGATATAATGCCCCTTAACGAATTAACTAAATTCAAAGCCCTGCTTTTTACAGGAATTGCAAATACCGCTCCGCTGGAACAATTCCTCCACCAAAAAAACATTGATTTTAAGATAATCAAATATCCCGATCATCATCAATTTTCGAAGACTGAAGCTGAGAATATTATTTCTGAATGGAAAAACGTTCCCGGGAATGATAAAATTCTATTAACTACAGAAAAAGACTGGCGAAGAATGGAAGGCACTGAACAGGCCGGATTGTATGCCGGTTTGCCATTATACTTTCTGCCCATTGCCATGCAGGGAAATCCTACTGAAATGCTTATCTTTGATAAAACCCTTATTGAATATGTTCAAAGAAATAGCGCGGGCAGTTGATTTTATAAAAAGTAAAACTGCCGCTGAACCTATTGCCGGAATAATACTCGGTACCGGCTTGGGTGGACTTACCAGCGAAATTGATATTGAACTCGAAATTGACTACGACAATATCCCTAATTTTCCCGTTTCCACCGTGGAGGGCCATCAAGGCAAACTGATCTTCGGGACTTTATCCGGAAAGAAAGTTGTTGTCATGAAAGGTCGGTTTCATTATTATGAGGGCTATACGATGCAACAAGTGGTATTCCCGGTACGGGTAATGAAACGACTTGGTATTAAATATTTGTTGGTATCTAATGCAAGCGGGGCGTTGAACCCAAATTTGTTTGCGGGTGATTTAATGGTAATTAACGATCATATCAACTTATTGCCGGGCAATCCTTTGATAGGTCCACACACCAATGATATGGGTCCGCGTTTCCCGGACATGGCTTATGCTTATGACCCTGAGCTGATTAAAAAGGCTATCGAAATCGGCAATAAAAACAATGTTAATATTAAAACCGGCGTTTATGTCGCTGTTCCAGGTCCGGTACTTGAAACTCCTGCTGAGTATAGATATTTGCGGATTATCGGAGGGGATGTGGTGGGTATGTCTACCATACCCGAAATTATTGCAGCAAGGCAAGCCGGATTAACCTGTTTTGCCATATCTGTTATTACGGATGAAGGCTGGCATGAAATACCTGAACCTCTTACAATTGCCCAGGTTATTGATACCGCCTGCAAGGCAGAACCTAAAATGACACTGATCATGAAGGAAATATTAAAACAAATAGAATGAAATTGGAAATTGGAAATTGGAAATTTGGGCTTGCGCATGATTTGAAGCTAAAAAATTGCCGAAATTCATTTTTGCTTATAGTCCTTATTTTTATAGTTTCATCAATTCCAAAAAATGTGTGCTGCCAAAATCTTGTTCCCAATCTTGATCTTTCATCTCATTGGGATGGTCATACCCATATTGGCGTCCCCCCTTATAACTCTTTATGGGGTTGGACCGACACCGATGGGCGTGAGTATGCTATTTTGGGATCTCTTGACTCTATCTATTTTTTTGATGTCACAAATCCCTATAAAATAAGGCTTTGCGATGCGCGCGCAGGCGGTGCTTATAAGGGGAGTGTGGTGTCATCCAGGAACAGGGAATTCAAAACTTATAAGAATTATTGCTATGCAGTCGCAGATGCTGCATACGCCGGACTTCAGGTTTACGACCTAAAATATCTTCCCGATTCCGTACATAAGGTTTACGATGATATTACTTTAAGTTCTAATGCACACAGCCTGTATATTGACGGCACAAGGCTTTACCTTTCATGGAATAAAAGGATGCAAAACGGGGACAATGATATTCCAGTGACCGTATTGTCTCTCAAAAACCCGGAAATACCTACATTCATATCTGATCTTGTTGCACCTGTACAAGATTTAGGGGGCGGGAAGACATTATCAGAATTTGAATACGTACATGACCTTTTCGTAAGAAACGATACCGCCTATTGCTGTTGTGGATACGACGGAATGTTTATATATGATTACAAAGATTCCATTCATCCGCATTTATTGCAAACCATTGCCAATTACATAGATGCCGGATACAATCATAGCTGCTGGTTGAGTACGGATGGAAACCTTCTTGTCTTCACGGATGAAACTCAATACGCAAGGGTAAAACTTTATGATGTTTCTGCGCTCAAAGCATCCGGACAGCGGCATCTGAACGAGGTCTGCCTTTTTAGTTCGCATGCAACTGAGGGAAGTATCGGACACAATGCTTATATGAAAGGGAAGCTTATTTATATGTCCTACTACGAAGATGGTGTGGTGGTTTTTGACATGAGCGACTCCACAAATGTACATGAGGTGGCATCTTATGATACATATCCGCAAAATCAACCCGGCCAATATCATGGAACAATTGGTTGCTGGAATATATATCCTTTTTTCCCTTCAGGAACCATTATCGCTTCTGACATGGAAAACGGGCTGTTTGTTTTAAGGCTCGATTCTGTTTCTGCGATTAACAGCAATTATATTGCCTGCAATACCTTAAATATTAAAATTATACAAAACCCCTTTAAGGAAAATATCAATCTTGTAGCGAATACTTCAACTTCACAAAAAGTCGAGATATCTCTATATGATATGATCGGCAAAAAATTCTTTTCTTCAGATTATGACTGCTTTCCAGGTAGTACACTAATTAACATTCCCTGCCCTTCCCGTATTAGCGGAACCATCATTTTAACTGCAAAAGCCGGAAACTGCACTCTTACAAGGAAGCTTATCCAGATGGAAGCCGGAAATTAAGTTTACTTACCTATTTAGTCAATAATAATTTTTGGGTAAAAGCCTTATCGGAAGTAAACAAATTAACCGTATAAACACCTGTCTGTTTTGAGGTTAGATCAAGATTTATGACATGGTCATCCATCCCTGAAATATTACGCGTTAAAACCATTTTGCCAAGCATATCATAAACCACTAAGGTACATGGTTTTTGCTCTAACGATGTGGCGTCAATACTAAACTGGCCTTTTGAAGGATTTGGGAAAACATCAATACTTTCAGGATATGCTTCAGGAGTAATACCAAGCCCAAAGCCAACATTAAAATTCAACAGAACTTCCGCCCCGAAATCAGGGTTAAAAGTAATGATATTAGCAAGTTTTGTTGTTTCAAATCTAAGCGAACCTCCCTGACCTTGTCTTGAAGTATCCGCAAAGAAACTCAATCCATCCTGGTAGCTGTCTGTAAATCTAAAAGTAAAACATCCATTTGGCAAATTAATAGTATCCCTGTAAAGCTTAAAAGCAGCCATGTTTTCCCTGTGATACAAAATATTGCCATCGACATCCTTAATGGTATATGCATTATCTTCCGGAGTCCTGTTTGTTTTGAGCTGGATTATAAAAGAGTAAGGCATTTTCCTGGTAACAGGTATATTGGAATGCATCGTATCATCTCCGGAATATTCATCTGTTGTGCCATTTGGATTGGCAACACTTGCTTCGAAAACCAAAGGCGAAGAACCATCAGCCCAATCAAGATGCCCAAGGGTGACTGTATCCACTTCAAGGAAATTCAAATTTCCTGTCCAGTGATATTTAACAGGAACGCCCCCTTTTCTGCCATAGTTTATATCAACTGACGTAAGCGGCGTGGTACCATTGTTTTTGATAATGATTTGCGGATTCGAACAAACAGGATTGTTATGTCCGAACATTTGATCTGTTGTTGGGCTTAATATGTTTTCTATTGCGGCATCCACTTTAAAATTTGCCGGGCCATAGGAAATCAACTGGGTTTCAATATCATAATACGGGTTGCTGTTGCCGCTATTTGATGAAGAGGTTGTATAAGCATCTGCGCTATAATTATATGCCGAACTTTTCCCTGGTGTAAGATATGGGGTAAGTTCTGCGCTGTAAGTTTTTACTTCAGCTCCCGGGCACCAATTGGCTCTTTGGAACAACCAGGTTCCTCCCTGGTCGATTATAGGGTTGTATGCACAATTATCCCTCCATACGTATTGGGTCCATCTTTGAGTACCGTCTACATTCAAAAAATGGTTTTCCGGGCAAAACTCTGCACAATTTGAGCCATCTTCACCATGCCCCGTCACCCTGATCACCATTTTCGTATAGGCGGCATTTGCATCCGTTGTAACTGTTTTTGGTCCCATCAGGGTTCCCATGTCCGGAGTACCCCCGTAGTTAAACTCGCCATTCCATACATTGGTCACTTTATAGGGCTTGCGCGCTGGCGTTCCTTTAATAAAGGCAAATTTCAGGTTCAAAAGTTCCTGCCAGTTCCCGGCGTTTAAGTGTACCGAATCATGAAGTAAAGGCAGGTAGTCCGTAACATCATAAGTCCAGGTAAATCCATTTCCAAGTGAGAGATTTATACCATAAGGCGTTATGTACCTGCCTAATTCATACCGGTTTAGCACTTCTGTCTTCTTCAAGACAGAATCTCTTACGTATTTACCCGTACCACTGTTATAAAAACTATCCAATATTTTGGTGGAATCGAATACGCCTGTGTGCTGATACAGATATGTATAGGTAAGATAATCCCATTGTCCGCATGCGGGGTTTTGCTTAGGATTGCACTTCAGCGTATAATACATGAGTACCTTTTGGTATGATCCTGCCGGTGGAAATGAAAATGTGGAATCCTGGCTGGATCCAAACGTAAAGGTTTGGACATAAACTGTATCAGGTGCTGAAACAGCGGCCAAAGGTTTACCAATTAAAAGAATAAAAAACGAGAAAAGAAAAATTGTTTTTATAGCTGGCTTCATGTTTTTCAAATTAGAGGTCGCCGGCAAATTTATCAATATTCTCCACAAAAATTTAATATTCTCTTAACGTTGCACCAGCCATCATCGTCTTAAAGTCGTTCCTCTTTCAAAAACAACTGCGGAAATTGGTTAATTTTGCAACTCAATTTAAATTCATTGCACCCAAACATTCGTCTGCTTCTATCAATATTCTGCTTTTTTTCTGTGGTGCAATGGGCATTTGGTCAAAGTGCTGATTCATCTTTTGTGGTACAAAAAGCCTATCCAAAGTACGGAACCTATCATGATATTGAGCAGGGAATGAATAATTTAAAAACGATTGACACTGCACTTTACCAGGTTCAGAATTTCGACCCGGGGTATCTGCATAACCTGGGCACCCCGGGCACACCTGCTTTTAATCTTGTATGGGATCCATTTAAAAGTCCGGGATTTGACCTTGGTTTCCACCAATGGGATATTTATAAGATCACTGACAAAAATATGTTGTTTTATAACACCCAAAACCCATATGCTGATTTCTCTTATGTACAGGGGGACAAAGACATGCAGGCCTTTAAGGGTACCTGGACGCAAAATATAAAGCCATATTTCAATTATTCTATTCATTTCAATCTGCTTAATACCAATTCAGGGTATTATGATCCACAACAGACCTCTGTAAATTCATTTGATGTCAATAGCTGGTACCAGTCACCAGACAACCGCTACATGGCGATGATTAGTTTTGTTTTCAATAAATTTGCCGCTGATGAAAATGGCGGAATAAGCCCTAAAAACCTGCCGTTCACAGGACAAACCGATTTGCCGGTGAATCTTGGACCAACCATTAAACCTACATCTGCAAAACAATCCTATTTTGAGAATTTTTACACGATCAGGCAATATTTAAGGACCGGTCCTGTACAAGTTCTTAAAGTCAGAGATACCGATTCGGTCGCATCTCACCTGATGAAACCAGAATATTTTATTTCGCATAGTTTTGAATATCATACGACGAAGTATCAGTATACCGATGCGGCAGCTAATACCTTTCCATTTGCGCATAGCTTCATGGATACAAACCAAACAAATGGCACTTACGTTTCCAATGAATTTACAAATAAAATATCCGCAGGCAGAGCCGTGTTTAACCATCCGGTGAAAATTGATAAAAAGGTAGACAGCTCTTCAGTAAACTCAAATTCATTATTTTACGATGTTTTTCTCAAATATTCCTATATTGCTGCCAGCCAAAACTCAGGCGAACTTAATGACCAGGAATTTTATGATAATACCAGCGTCGGTTTTGAACTTTCAAATTATAAAAAAGCAGGGTATAGCCTCTATGGCGAATATTTTTTAGAGGGATATAACCGGCATGATTACCTGTTAAATGCACATTTCAACATACCCTTTATAAAAAATTTCTTACCGAAATTTAATGTGGATCTTAAAGCCCAGCAAGCCGCTCCCGCTTATACGGACCAGCTTTTTTACGGGAATCATTTTCTTTGGGGAAATAGTTTTCAAAAGACCAGGACTGAGGAGGCCAGCGCCTATTTTTCTGATTCTCTTGGGTTCCGGGTCGGTGCATCCTTTATCACCGAATCAAACCTGATCTATTATGATACCCTTGCTTTGCCTTACCAGGACCCCGGCACAGTTAGCTATGTTAATGCATTCATCGTGAAAGATATCCGGATCGGAAGACATTTCCATTTCCTGAATAACATCAATTTTCAAAAACCGATAAATAGTGGATATGATGTGCGTGTTCCTGAATGGCTTATCAGAACCTCTTATTTTTACGATCATTACTTATTTAAAAAAGCCGTTTTGCTCCAGGGCGGATTTGACTTTTCCTATAGCAGTCCCTATTATGGCTATAGATATATGCCTGAGATCAGCAAATTTTATGTTCAGGACCAAACCAAAATTGGCAATTACCAGGTATGGGATGTCTGGGTAGCAGCTAAGATCAAGCGCCTCACCGCCTTTCTCAAATTTGAGCATGTGAACGAAAAATTTTCCGGTAATTGGTATTTTACTGCTCCGTACTATCCTATGACCCCAACGGTTCTTCGATATGGGATCAGATGGTCTTTTTATAATTGATTGCAATATTTTGAAACAGGAAACTAAAATTTTAGGATTTTAGTTAGATTTGAAATACAAATGATACTCAAATGATTCAGAACGTCCATATCACGGCGATATTAAAATTAAGTATCGAAGAAAGAATAAATGCAATGGAGGAAATATTGCATAGCATTGAGCAAGATAAATCAGACAATATCAGCCCCGAGCAACTCATTTTATTGGAAAGAAGGCTTGAAGAATACCATACTAATCCTTCTATTGCACTCAGTTGGGATGAAGCTAAATCAAGAATTTCATCCTCAAGGGCTAGATGACCTATTCCATAAAGGTTTTGCCAGAATGTATTCATGAAATCGTTGATATCTGCGACTGGTACGATCATAAAAGACCTAAGCTTGGCGATGAATTTGAATTAAGTCTTGATACCACTATAACTTCAATCTTAAAAACTCCAAAGGGTTATTCGATTCTTAAAAGGAATATTCATAAGGTTAAAATTGCAAGGTTTCCATACAATGTCTTCAACGTGATTGAAAGTGACGTAATTTTAATAATCGGAGTTCTCCATCATAGCCGGAGTAAAAAACAGTTAAGAAAGATTATTAAACGAGATCTTTAGCTCCGGTAATTGATATTTAGGGTTCTGTTTTGAGTTTCTAATCTTCAATTTTTAAATTAATTGCTTAAATTCGTTGTTGGAAGTAATAAAGGATTGAAAAATGAGTATTATCGCTTATCTGGGGACACAATCGAGCAAGGGACAAAAGGATTCTACCAAACCATTATCGGGCAAAATAGCCTATATTGATAATAAACCATACGAGATAGAAGACGGAGAAACCATCCTGTCTTTTATTAAGCGGAATTTTGGCAAGGAACTGGTTCCCACTCTCTGCGATGCTCCTAATTTAGAGCCTTTTGGCGCATGCCGGGTTTGCAGTGTAGATGTGGCACTGGCTGAAAACGGTCCTGCAAAAGCTCAGGCAAGCTGTCATACTCCCGTCATGGCAGGCTCATATATCTATCCTGAAAGCGATCGGATCCTTAAACTCCGTAAAAATATTGTCGAACTGGTTCTTACAGACCATCCCCTTGACTGCCTGACCTGTGAAGTAAATAACAACTGTGAACTTCAGGCTGTTGCAGCCAAAGTGGGCATTCGTGATGTCCGATATCCTGAAGGCAAAAACCATCTTGACAGAACAAAAGACCTGAGCCACCCATACATGACATCTGATATGTCAAAGTGCATTAATTGCGGCCGCTGTGTGCGTGCCTGCGATGAAGTGCAAGGGCAATTTGTATTGAGCATGGCGGGCAGAGGTTTCGAATCGCATATCGTAAAAGGCTCTGAACAAACGTTTTTTGGTTCTGATTGTGTTAGCTGCGGCGCCTGCGCACAGGCTTGTCCAACGAGTGCTATTTCAGATGTTTATGAATCTAAAAGTATTGCTGTTGACGAAAAAATACGCACTATTTGTACTTATTGCGGTGTAGGTTGTAACCTGGAAGTAAGTGTGAAAGCAGGGAAAGTAAAATCCATCCAGGCTCCTTATGATGCGGATACCAACCAGGGGCATACCTGTCTGAAAGGACGATACGCATTCTCATTTTACAATCATCCGGATCGCCTTCGCAGCCCGATGATCAAACGCAACGGTGAATTTGAAGCTGTTAGTTGGGATGAGGCTTATGATTTTATTGCAGAGAAACTGACCGATATCAAAAAAACCCATGGCGCTGATGCCATTGGTGGACTTTCATCAGCCCGCGGACCAAATGAGGAAAACTACCTGATGCAGAAGTTTATCCGTGCGGTGATCGGGACAAATAATATTGACAGTTGCGCGAGGGTGTGCCACTCGCCTACTGCCATCGGTATGCAGCGCACATTTGGTACGGGTGCAGCCACCAATTCAATCAGGGATTTAAAATTGACGGATCTGATCATGGTGATTGGGGCTAATCCTACTGATGGACATCCTGTTACCGGAGCCAAGCTGAAACAGTTCGCGATGAAAAAGCCCTGTATAGTCATTGATCCTCGCAGGACAGAGCTTGCCAGATATGCGAAATACCATCTCCAGTTAAGGCCAGGTACCAATGTGGCCTTGTTGAATATGATGCTGTATTATATTCTCAGCGAAGGACTTGAAGACAAAGAATTTATAGAATCACGTACCGAGGGATATGCTGAATTCAAACAAAGCATCCTAAACCTGGACGTGAATGAAATGGAAAGGATTACGGGCGTTGACAAGAATCTCGTTCGTGAAGCAGCTATTGCTTATGCCACAGCCGAAAGAGCTATGGAATTCCATGGATTGGGCGTAACGGAACACAGCCAGGGTACTTTTGCCATTATGCTTATTGCTGATATGGTGATGATCACCGGGAATGTTGGAAAGCCCGGCTGTGGTATGAATCCGCTTCGTGGGCAAAACAACGTACAAGGTGCAGCAGATATGGGTTCACAACCCTACCAGGGAGCTGGATATTTTGACGTGACCAACCCAGAATACCATAAAATGTACGAGGAGTTTTATCATGCGAAACTTCCGAACTATGTAGGTATGAAGATACCCCAGATGTATGATGCCGCCCTCAAAGGTAAGTTGAAAGCGATGTGGGTGATTGGGGAAGATATGGCTCAGACAGATCCGAATACGCACCATGTGGTCAAGGCACTTAACAGCCTGGATCTGTTGATCGTACAGGAATTATTTATGACTGAAACAGCCAAACTGGCAACAGTAATATTGCCGGCTGCTTCTTTCTTAGAAAAAGACGGAACATTTACAAATGGCGAACGACGCATACAAAGAGTAAACAAAGTAGTAGAGCCTATTGAAGGCACTAAAAGCGACGGCCAGATCATCGTGGATATTATGAACCGGATGGGCTATCCACAACCGGATTATCATCCAAAATGGGTTCTTGAAGAAATCGCTCAGATCATTCCATTTTTTGCTGGGGTTACCTGGGACAACCTGGGAGATGATGGATTGCAATGGCCGGTCGCAGTCGGAGGACAAGATACTCAAATCCTGCATGTTGGGACTTTTAAACGCGGACTTGGTAAGTTCATTTACAATGACTTTAAAGAAAGCGAAGAGATTGTCCAGAACGGAAAAGAATACCCTTATATCATCACCACTAACCGCGAACTGGAACACTACAATGGTGGCACGATGACACGCCGTACCCCGAACGTGGAAATCCTGGCCGTTGATGTACTCATGATAAATCCTGCTGATGCAGCCAAACATCATATTGAAGAAGGCGATATGGTTTGTGTGGAAAGCGCCCGTGGCAAGGTAGATGTTATGGCAAAGATCACAGATGAAGTGAAGCCAGGTATTTTAAGTTCTACATTCCATTTCCCGGATATCATGTTAAATAACATTACTTCCAGCATATCAGACTCTGAAGCTATGTGCCCTGAGTTTAAGGTGGTTGCGGTGAATATCAGGAAGAGTAAGGGGAAATATAAGACCGCTCCGCAGTTGACGATGAGTTAATCAACAGTAAAAACAAACACACTCCTATTAAATGGGAAAGTTAAAAGGCGATATTCCAAAATATGCGGGAATAATCGTGGCTGATTTAAAATTCATTGGTTACAATCTTGATTACTCGTTAGAAAGTTTAAAAATAGTGGATGATCTGATTGATCAGAGTTTTACGAATGGTAATTCTACGGCCGGTGGTTTTTTCCCAATAAATTACGGTCAAAAGGTTTTCGGTCTGGCAAGTTATTTAGGAGAACTGTTAATTTCACATTGTAATGAAGCAAAATGGCAGGTTGATGACACCGACCCAAATGGAGAAATTAATATTGCTGTCGCTTTCAAAAGCGGTTCAATAGTTTGGCCGGACAACGAGTTTTAAAAAGAATCGCAAACGGCAATGAAGATGAATTATATTTTTACGCTTCGACTATTATTAACGAGGAGTCGGCAAAGCAATCTCTGGACTTAAGCTCGAATCCAAGGCAAAAGAAATGGTGGAAATTATTCTAAATAATTCTTAACCACTAATCATCAATCTAATGCTCACACAGCAAGCCGCCATAGAAGAAGTCAAAGTATTTGCAAAAGAAATTAGAGAATTAGGTCTGACGTTGAGGAGAGTAATTCTTTATGGCTCTTATGCTTCAAATGAACAAAGAAAGCATTCAGATATTGATGTAGCACTCGTTGCAGACGAATTTAGCGGGATTGGCTTTGACGATATCGACCTATTTGGTAAGGCTTTGATTAAACATATAGAAATACATCCAAAAACATTCCCAACGGACTATTTTGAAGAGGGAGATCCATTCATCGAAGAAATAATCAAAACAGGTATTGAAATTGAGGTGTGAGTTTTACTCCTGCCAACTCAATAACTCTACAACTCAATAACTCCTCAACAATCCCTACCTTTGCATTCTTTTTAGGCGCATTGCGCCCAATTGGAAAGCAATAAATGAAATTAAGATTCGGGAAAAAAGCGGAAGACCTTGAAATGTCTTTTTTAGACCATCTGGAGGCGCTGCGCTGGCATATTATCAGGTCATTAGCAGCCGTGCTGGTATTTGCCGTTATCGCATTCCTGAATAAGCATTTTATATTTGATACCGTTTTCCTGGGGCCGTACCATCCTGATTTCTGGACGTATCGTCAGTTTTGTACACTTGGTAAGTTGATGGGAAGTACAGATCCCTGTATAAAGGACATGGGTTTTACCCTTATCAATACAGAAATGGCGGGGCAGTTCAACCAGCATCTTTCCATGTCCTTAACTGTCGGTGTTGTACTTGCATTTCCTTATGCATCCTGGGAGTTGTGGAAGTTCTTAAGGCCTGCCCTCACGGGAAATGAGATAAAATATTCAAGGGGTATTATCGGTGCAAGCTCCCTGCTTTTTTTTATTGGGATATTGTTTGGATATTTTTGCATTACACCTGTCACCATCCAGTTTCTGGGTTCTTACCGTATCAGCGAAGCTTTTGAAAACAAGATCACCATTGGTGACTATATCGATACGATAACAATGACGACATTGTCCATAGCCATCACCTTTGAGTTGCCTATGGTCGTTTATTTTTTAAGTAAGGCCGGCATTCTCACCCCTCCTATCATGCGGGAATACCGTCGCCACGCCATAGTATTCATCCTCATTCTGGCAGCAATTATTACGCCTACAACTGATATGCTTACCATGACGCTTGTGGCATTGCCATTTTATCTGTTGTACGAGGCAAGTATCTCAGTAGCTTATGTGGTAACGAGGAACAGGAGAAGAAAACAAAAAAAGGAAGAAGATGAAGATAGTATTAGCTAACGATCACGCAGGATATTCATTGAAAGAAGTCCTTAAAGTCTGGCTTCGTGAGAACGGTTATGAAGTCAACGACCTTGGGGCTTATTCTGAAGAATCAGTTGATTATCCGGATTTTGCACACAAACTGGCTTCAGAAGTAGCAGGGCATGAAGGACACGAACTCGGCTTGCTGATGTGTGGCTCCGGTAATGGTGTTTGTATTACGGCCAATAAACATAAATCCATTCGTGCGGCATTAGCCTGGACTCCTGAAATTGCTTCTTTGGCACGTCAGCACAACAATGCAAATGTACTTTGCCTCCCTGCACGCTTTATTACGGAACCTGAAGCTAAGGAAATTGTTAATGCTTTTTTATCTGCTCATTTCGAAGGCGGAAGACACGAGAGAAGAGTGGAAAAGATTTGATGTGCTGATGTGATAATGTGTTGATGTGATAATTAGCTGACGCATCAATGTCATTTCGACGATAGGAGAACCCGAAGGCTCACGGAAGTAAATCTGATTTAAAAATTAACAAGTAAAAATTATTGATCATTGATAATTGATCATTGAAATGGAATCAAACTTTATAGATTACGTAAAAATAAATTGTCGCTCAGCAAAAGGCGGTGCGGGGTCGCATCACTTTTTCAGGGACAAAATGAATTCCAGGGGCGGACCTGATGGGGGAAATGGGGGCCGAGGTGGTCATATTATCCTCAGAGGCAATAAACAGTTGTGGACACTACTCCACCTCAAATATAGAAAGCATGTGATCGCCGGGCCGGGTGTGAATGGCGGATCAAGCCATAGTACAGGAGCCGAAGGTATGGATGTCATTCTTGATGTTCCGCTCGGTACCGTTGCCAAAGATTTTGAAACGGGTGAAATTGAATTTGAGATCAACGAAGACGGTGAAGAAAGAATACTTTTAGCCGGCGGTCGCGGTGGACTGGGCAATGCCAATTTTAAAAACGCTACCCATCAGACTCCAATGTATTCTCAGCCCGGGGAAGAGGGACAGGAAAGATGGAAAGTCCTTGAATTGAAATTATTAGCAGATGTAGGATTGGTCGGCTTTCCAAACGCCGGAAAATCGACTTTGTTATCGGTAATTTCAGAAGCAAAACCAAAAATTGCGGATTATGCCTTTACAACAATTGTTCCTAACCTTGGAGTAGTTGGGTATAGGGATTTTAAGTCGTTTGTCATGGCTGATATTCCCGGTATCATTGAAGGCGCTCACGAAGGCAAGGGTCTTGGAACCCGGTTTTTGAGGCATATTGAGAGAAATTCCATGCTGCTTTTTATGGTTCCTGCTGATAGTAAGGATATCAGGGAGGAATATAATATCCTCTTAAACGAGCTTGAACAATTCAATCCCGAATTACTTGATAAAGACCGCATGCTTGCGATTACAAAATCGGATATGCTTGATGAGGAATTGAAACAGGCTATCATCCCTACGTTGCCTAAAAAAATACCTTACGTTTTTATATCTTCGCTTGCCAAGCAGGGTTTGACCGAATTGAAAGATATGATCTGGGAAAGGTTGAACAGGGAAGCATAAAAAATCGGGGAATTAAAAAATTGAAAAATTGAAAGATTAGATAGCCCGAAAGTCTACTTTGCAATTTTTTTAGAATTTCGTCCGTTATTAATTAGCAATGATTAGAAGATATTTCATCATCCTTTCTACATTTCTGGCTCTAAGTTCCTTTAGTCCAGGTACCAATTCTCTTAAAATTGCCAGGCTCAAATATAATGGCGGCGGAAACTGGTATGTAAGTCCCACGTCATTACCAAACCTGATATCCTTTTGTAACAAAAATCTTGGTACCAATATAGCACCTGCTGAAGACGTAGTAGAGCCGGACAGTAAGGATATATTTAATTATCCTTTTATTCATATTACAGGAAACGGCACCATCACCTTTACAGATGCAGAAGCGCAGAATATCAGGAATTACCTGATCGCAGGAGGTTTTTTAAATATCAATGACAGTTACGGACTTGACCCATATATCCGTGTAGCGATGAAGAAAGTATTTCCGGAACTGAGTTTTATTGAATTACCATACAGCCATCCAATTTATCATCAGAAATATGATTTCCCAAATGGGGTACCTAAAATCCATGAGCATGATGGGAAACCTGCACAGGGATTCGGAATGATTTATAACGGAAGACTGGTTTGCTATTATGTACTGGAATCAGATATTGGCGATGGATGGGAAGACCCTGAAGTACACAAAGACCCTGATTTTAAGCGCCAGGAAGCCTTGAAAATGGGCGCAAATATTATTGAGTACGTGTTTGACCAGAGATGAAAATAGAGCGAGGGCGTACAGCGAAGTGCGAAGCCGCTCTTTCGCTCTCCACTCTTTCGCTCTTACTTTGCTGTTTCAAGCCTGGCTGCAATCCCATCGTGTATTTCTACAAGCGTATCCTGCAGGTTGTATTTCCAGTACCAGTCAGGATAATGAGAAATAAACTTACTCAGATCGCTGACATACCAGATATGGTCGCCGATACGATTGGTTTCTGAGTAACTATAGTCTATTTTCTTTCCTGAAATAGCTTCGCATAAGTCAATGGCTTCTATCATGGAGCAATTAGCGAATCTCCCGCCACCGGCATTATATACTTCTCCCCGCCTTGGGTTTTGATAGAAATGCCAGAACATATTTACAAGGTCTGCGCTATGGATATTGTCACGTACCTGCTTGCCTTTGTACCCAAAGATCGTGTAATGATTGCCTGTAATAGCGCATTTCATTAGGTAAGCCAGGAAACCATGGAGCTGGGCACCGGAATGATTAGGTCCCGTAAGGCATCCACCTCTAAAAACACCTGTTTTCATCCCGAAATACCTGCCATATTCCTGTACCAGCACATCTGCTGCAACCTTTGAAGCTCCAAATAAAGAATGTTTGGTCTGGTCTATACTCATCAATTCGTCAATGCCGTTCTTATAATATGGATGTGATTCTTCTATTTCCCAACGGGTTTCAAGTTCTACCAACGGAAGAAAATTCGGATTATCCCCATAAACTTTATTGGTAGAAGTAAAGATAAAAACCGCATCCGGACAATGAAGCCTGTTCATTTCCAGCATGTTCAGAGTGCCGTTTGCATTTACAGTAAAATCTGTAAATGGTTCCTTTGCCGCCCAGTCATGGCTTGGTTGTGCTGCAGTGTGAAGAATCAGTTTTACATCATTGCCATATTCTTTAAAAATAGCCTCCAGTTGATCCACATTACGGATATCAGCAGCGTAATGTTTATAGTTAGATAATTGATTTTCAAGGCGTTTCTTATTCCAGTCGGTAGAACTTTCTTCTCCGAAGAAATATTGTCTTAAATTATTGTCAATACCGACAATAAGATCAAATTTATCTGAGAAAAATACGGCTGCTTCACTACCTATTAAGCCTGCCGAACCTGTTATGATCGCTATTTTCATGAAATTGGATAAAAAAGTGAATAATGATACAAAATTAAGATTTTCCCCGGTTTTTTAGAATGTCTTTCCAATTGACGGCTTACACATCTGAAGTGATTTTCATTTTCACTTCATTGATTCTTGCCTGGTCGGCTGAAACAATAGTGAATCTGAAGGGGGCCTGGATAATAATATCCCCTTCTTTGGGTATATTCTGGTTTACGAAAAATATTAAACCGCCCAGGGTTTCATAGTCTCCTTCCGGAAGGCCAAACTCATATTTTTCATTCAGATAATCAATTTCCAAACGACCTGAAAACACATATTCGCTATCGCTGATCTTCCTTTCAACCAGGTCATCTACATCATGTTCATCCTCTATTTCACCAATGATCTGTTCAATGATATCTTCCATGGTGATCAGGCCGGATGTGCCGCCAAATTCATCCACAACAAGCGCGATACTTCTATGCTTCTCAATAAATTGCCTCAGAAGTTCCGTAGCCGGCATGGCTTCCGTTGCAATTAGAATTGTCATGACAATTTCCTCAATTTTAGAAGGGTTGCCATACAGGTCCACCAGGTGGATATAACCTGTAACATGGTCAATGCTTTCCCGGTAAACGGGCAGTTTTGAATGCCCACTTTCAATAAAAAGCTCTTTGGCCCGTTCGATACTGTCCTTTTGTTCAATGGCAACAATATCCGTCCTCGGGGTCATACAATCACGAACTTTCACAAAAGGAAATTCTATGGCATTGCGGAATATCTCTTTATCAACATCCATTTCCTTTTCCTCTTCTACCGGACTGCTTTCGCTTACATAATGAAATAAATCATGCCTCGTAAACTCAGGTGACTGAGGCGAGAACTCCATTTTGAAAAACGTCTTCAGGATGAGCTGCGCCAAAAAAACAATAATCATCACAAGCGGATACAAAATGAAATAAAACAACATGAAAGGTAGCGCAAGGATATTGAGCATCAGGTTTGGCCTTGCCCTGAAAAACACCTTGGGGAGAAACTCGCCAATGATCAATAAAACAAAACTGCTGACAACGGTCTGAATGAGCAGAAAGAGATTTTTGTGATCAGGGTTGATGCCTGTATAGGTATTGAGAAGATAGGTAATAATGCCTGCTGTATAAATACTATACAATACAATAGCAATATTATTGCCTACAAGTGTCGCTGTAAAAAAACGGGAGGAATGCTTGAAGAAAAAAGAAAATATCCTGGATGTAATAAACCCCTTTTTGCTCATCAACTCCATACGCAGCTGGTTGGCGCTGAGATAAGCGATCTCCATCCCCGAAAAAAAAGCGGCGAAAAAAAGGCAAATGCCTATGATGATGAGGGTGTTTGCAAGCATAAACGAATGCAAAGATAGGAGTTGTGCCCGTGTTTTGCTATTTATTGCAAATAGTGCTTCCTGCTAATAAAAAAGCCGGGGCATAAACCCCGGCTTTAATTAAAACATAATATCTCATTTCAATTCAGGCATTCACTGATAAGTTGAAGTGAAAACGCCGTTAGTAATAGTGGAAACCGCTTGGGTGGATTGATTTGTAAACGTTCCTGAAAAAGTGCCTGAGATTACATTATTAGAATTCGAATTGATCTTGAAATTTCCGGAGGTCATGGAACTATATGTAACACCTGATGCATAGGTTGCCTGGAGATTATTAATGCCGCCTCCTTTGTAAGATCCTGCGCCCGTATTAGCAGGGATACTTAAAGTGAACTGAGACCCATCGGCTTTTGCTGCCTCAATCTGGAGGGTACCTGAAACATTTGTTCCACTAAAATTAGTTCCTACCCAGGAAGTTCCATTAACAGTTGCCGACATGGATGATTGAACATTTACCGCCGTTGAACCTACGCCTGGATTGGTTTTGGTGCAGGAAATCAAAAGACCGGTTACCAGAATCAGGGCAGACGAAAGCCATACTTTTCTTTTCATGTGTTGTAGTTTTAAAGATGAGTGAAATTTGACGAAGCGAAATTAAGGCTTCTTAACAAAAAGGTAACAATGGGTTTAAAATTCTCCCAAAATATAAAAGGCCTGACACGAAACGCGTCAGGCCTTTTATCAATTCTTTGCTATTATATAACCTACTTGTATTTCACCGTAAAGTTTACAGCAGTAGCCGTGGTTGTAACCATGGTAGAAGGGTTGGTCATGGTTCCTGAAAAATTGCCGCTGATAACACTACCCGTATTTGAAGTAACTTTTACAGTTCCGGTTGTTAAAAAATAATAGTGGGTCGCATCATAATAGAATTCGATGGTCCCTATATTCTGGTCATAAGTACCTGCTGCAATATGTTCAGGTAGTTCAACCGCCACATATGAATTAGTTGAACTTGTTCCAATCATATCAATTTCTACTAAGTTGGTATCAACGTTTACTGTGATCGTTGCAGCTGTCCAGGCGTTACCGCCGATAGTTCCGCTCATAGAATTGGTAGTCCCGGAAGGCGGTGTATTGTCTGGATTTCTTTTGGCACATGATGCAAAAACAGCCAATCCGAGAATGAACAGAAATGATAGTTTTAGGATATTTTTCATAATTTTTTGTTTTTAGTCCATGTTTAAAAATATTGGGTATCAAAGATAGAATTTTATTTTAACAAAGTAGGTTGTTTATAGTTTAAATCGCATTTAGTATCGTTTTGTCACAGACATATGAAAGAAAATGGCATCGAATCAATTTGTCTTTAGCCTTAGCCTTTCATTTCTTAACTTTGCTGCTTTTAAATCGCAATATCAACAGCAACACAAGCACTGATGCCTCAATATAATAACGCAGAAGAAATACGGAATATAGAAAAGTACTGGCAAAATAAATGGTAGGAAAACCAGACTTTCAAAGCGACGGAAAACCCTGCAAAAACGCCGTACTATATCCTGGATATGTTCCCCTACCCTTCCGGGGCGGGGCTGCACGTCGGGCATCCCCTCGGCTATATCGCGTCCGATGTAGTGGCGCGTTATAAAAGACTGAAAGGGTTTGAGGTTCTGCATCCCATGGGTTACGATGCTTTTGGATTGCCTGCGGAACAGTTTGCCATAGATACCGGGAACCACCCTGCCGGGTTTACGGATAAGAATATTGCGCGCTATGAGCAGCAACTCAAAATGATCGGTTTGTCTTTTGACTGGAGCCGGAAAGTAAAAACTTCAGATCCCAAATTTTACAAGTGGACCCAATGGATTTTTATCCAGCTTTTTGAGAGCTGGTACAATCCCAAGACCGATC